>Ga0315293_10001811_pt1 | contig 20711 bp, 18 predicted proteins | sample YL17G13_20_MG_FD_203071 | JGI IMG/M metagenome (GOLD analysis project Ga0315293, IMG submission 203071) | Sediment microbial communities from Yellowstone Lake, YNP, Wyoming, USA - YL17G13_20 | ecosystem: Environmental > Aquatic > Freshwater > Lake > Sediment | place: USA: Wyoming | collected... | reverse complement strand
ACATGCTTATGAAAGCGTTAGCTTCTCCACATTATAATGAATTCTCTTTAGCTAGAAAAAATCGATCCCGGGTTCATTTTGAAGGAGATAACCTGTCTCCCGATTCTCTTCATTCCCTGCTTGAAAATTGTATCCCCTCCCGAACCGGAGTTATAGTTATTAGTAAATCCGGGGAAACTACCGAAACCAAGGCCGCCTTTTTAATTTTGAAGGACTGGCTCAGGAAGGATCCGAAGGTTGGCAGACTCGGAGATCATATTATAGCCGTCACCGATCCCGCCAAAGGAGAATTAAGGAAGGAAGTTACAGCCAATAATTATATTTCCTTCGAGGTTCCGGAGGGAGTGGGAGGAAGATGGTCCGTTTTATCTCCGGTGGGATTGCTTCCGGCGGCGGTTTTGGGAATTGAGATCGAAGCTTTACTTAAAGGTGCCGCTTCCGCGAAAGCCGCCTGCCTGAGCGAAGATATCTGGCAAAACCCGGCCCTGCTCATGGCTTCTTTACAGCATTTGTATAACATTGAAAGAGGAGTTAATATTGAAATGGTGATGCCTTTTGACGGGCAGCTCTTTGGATTGTCGAGATGGTATCAGCAGCTGCTGGCGGAAAGCTTGGGCAAGAAAGACAATTTAGAAGGCAAAGTAGTAAATGTGGGGCGTACGCCGGTGGCTCTGGTGGGAACCTTGGACCTGCATTCGGTCCACCAGTTGGACGCGGAAGGCCCTTACGATAAAACGGTAACTTTTGTGACAGTTGAAGGTTTTGCCGGGGATATAACCATCAACGATCCCGCCAACTCTTTCCTGCACGGCAAAAAATTATCCGAAGCCCAAAGTGCCGCCCGGCAGGGAACCGAATACTCGCTACTAGTGGAAGGCCGGCCGAGTGCCAATTATATTATTTCCTGGCGGGATGCCGCACACCTCGGAGCCCTGTTGATGACCATGATGTTTGCGGTAACCTATGAAGGGAACCTTTTAGAGATCAATTCAAAAGACCAACCGGGAGTGGAAGGTTATAAGCGGGCCATGTATGGACAGCTGGGAAAACCCGGATTTGAAGAGGTTGCCCGGCAGATGAGCGCGGTGCCGGCGGACCCGCGATATGTGCTGAGTATTATTTAATAAGTTTTTTAAATTCGGCCTCGGAGATTATCTTGACGCCTAGCTTCTTGGCTTTGTCAAATTTACTGCCCGGCTCAAATCCCGCCACCACGTAATCGGTTTCTTTGGACACTGATGAGGAAGGATGTCCGCCCAGTTTCCTGACCAGCTCCTCCGCCTCCGGGCGGGTCATGGTTTTCAGCCCGCCGGTGAAGACGAAGGTCTTTCCCTTAAGTGGTTGGGGACCCTTTACCCTTTCCGCTTTTACCCTTACCCCGGCCTTCTTTAGCTCCTCAATCAGGTGATGATTCTCTTTTTCAGAAAAGAAATGGGATACCGACTCGGCTACCTTAGGACCGATGCCTGGTATCTTCTCCAATTCACCGGCTTTGACATCAAACAAATCGTCTAGCTCATCGTAATACTGGCCGATAAGTGAAGCCACATGCCTTCCCACCATACGGATGCCTAAAGCATAAATAAAGCGCTCTAGGGGTCTATCCTTGCTCCGCTGGATCGAATCAATGACATTCTGCGCTGATTTTTCGGCAAAGCGTTCGAGCTTCAGAATATCCTTCTTTTCCAGCTTATATAGATCGGCCACGTCCTTGACCAGTTTGGCTTCGACCAGCTGATCCACCAAAGCCGGGCCCACATGCTCTATATCCATGGCTTCCCTCGTGCAGAAGTGCCGAATCCGCTCTTTAACCTGCGCTGGACAAGAAGCGTTGATACAGCGGGTAATGGCTTCGCCTTCCGGCCGGTAAAGTTCGCCTCCGCAAACCGGGCATTTCTTGGGCATGTGGAAGGCCTTCTCATGGCCGGTGCGTTTATCTTTAACCACCTTCACCACTTCCGGAATGACCTCCCCCGCCCTTTGAACTACTACATGGTCGTGGATCTTGATGTCCTTGCGCTTGATCTCGTCCTCGTTGTGCAAGGTCGCGCGTTTGACCATCACTCCCGCCAGATGAACAGGCTTTAAATGGGCCACTGGGGTTATAGCGCCAGTGCGGCCGACCTGCACATGGATGTCTTCGATAATCGTCACCGCCTGCATGGGAGGATATTTAAAGGCGATAGCCCAGCGGGGAGCACGGGAGGTGAAGCCCAGCTTCTCCTGGTCGGCCAGGTCATTGACCTTGATCACAATTCCGTCAATCTCGTATTTTATCTTTTCCCGGGCGGTTTCCCAGTGCTTGATATATTTTTGTACTTCCTCGATCCCGCGGCAGAGCTTGATATTGAGATTCACCTTAAAGCCCAGCTCTTTTAAGTGTTCCAGTGTCTCTAGGTGGGTTTTGGGTTGTTTTTGGGCTAATTTGCCAAAGTAAACAAAAATATCCAGCGGCCGGGAAACGGTGATCTTGGGATCCAGCTGGCGGACCGAGCCGGCGGCGGCATTGCGGGGATTGGCAAATTTTGGTTCATCTGCCTCTTCTCTCTCTTCATTCAACTTGACGAAGTCATCGTATGGCAGATAAACCTCACCCCGGACTTCCAGGTCCACCGGTTCCGGCAGAACCAAAGGTATACTTTTAATGGTCTTCAGATTTTGGGTTATATTCTCGCCGTGAACCCCATCCCCCCGGGTCGAGCCCACCACGAACTTGCCCTTTTTATAGGTCAGGGTTATGGCCAGTCCGTCGATCTTGAGCTCACAGACATAATCGAGCTTCTCCTTCCCCAACCCCTCCCGCACCCGGCGGTCGAATTCCAGAAGTTCTTCCTTGTTCATGGCGTTATCCAAGGAAAGAAGCGGCTCCTTATGGGTTACGGTCTTGAATGACTTGAGCGGTTCTCCCCCTACCCTTTGAGTGGGAGAATCAGGAGTTATAAGATCGGGATGCTCCTCTTCCAGTTTTTGCAGTTCCCGAAAGAGCTTGTCGTATTCGGCATCAGAGATTGTAGGTTTGTCCAAAACATAATAAAGGTAGTCGTGGTGATGGATTTCCTGGCGTAGTTTTTCGATCCGCTTCTTAGCGGCTTCCCTGTTCATAAATGATTATTTATAAACATCCCCGCGGCTGCCAATTGCATGTACCACCACGATCTTGTCATTCTGATGAATGTCGTAGATAATCCGAAAATCGCCGATCCTTATCCGACAGCTCCCTTCCAGTTCACCATGTAGTTTTTTCCCGGCATAAGGATCAATTGATAGTGAATCTATGGCTTTTAAAATCTTGGACCTCAGATCGCCAGGAAATTTTGCCAGTTTTTTGGCGGCATTTTTATGGAGAACGATTTTAAACATTAAGATTTAAACTTTTTCTTGAATTCTTCCCAGTCGATAAATTGGCCAATCTTTTTAAGGGCCCAATCCTTTTTGGATTTTTTCACCAATTTTATAATTTTTGGGCTTTTCAGGATGCTTTCTTCCAGCTGTCTTTCCCTAATAAAGTCAACAAATTCCGCCACGCTCTTTAATTCTTCCAATGGCAAAATCTCAATTTCTTTAATTAGCTCTTTTTTTAATATTTTGGGATTCATGATTTCTCCTCCCTTGATTATTTATTCTATCATATCATCCACAGGCAAAACAACCGTGTCCAGTTTGCCGATCTTGGCCAGGTTTTCGATGGTTGTGATATCAATGGCCTGGGAAATATGGAAAGGATGGCTTAAGGTGCGCTCTAAAGCGGAAAGATGCGCCCCACAACCTAGATCATCACCGATATCCATGACTAATTGGCGGACATAGGTGCCCTTGGAGCAGAGCACGTAGAACGTAATGCGGTTTTCGGTTGCGTCGAGCGAAACGTCGGACGTGAGGCGTAGTTCGTATATTTTAATCTTGCGGGGCTTTCTTTCAACCTCGATTCCTTGTCTGGCCAATCTGTACAATCTTTGTCCATTCACTTTAATGGCCGAATACATCGGCGGCACCTGCTCAATTTCACCAGTATACTTTTTAAAAATTTCTTCAATTTGAATTTGTGATTTGTTTAGGGTTTCGGGTTTAGGATTTAGGGTTTTACCGTAGGCATCCCCAGTATCTGTCCTAATCCCCAAAGTCATCTCGCCTAAGTAGGCCTTATCTGCTCCCAGAAATTGTTCAATGAATTTAGTGGCTTTTCCCAGAAAAACGGGTAGAACGCCCGTGGCCATGGGGTCTAAAGTGCCGGAATGGCCGACTTTTTTAATCCCGGTCAGACAGCGGATCTTGTGGCAGACATCGAACGAGGTCCAATCCTTGGGTTTATTGACAATTATGATGCCTTCCATATCAAAATTCTTTAAGCACCCGGTCCAGAACCTTCTTTATGATCTCTTCCCCCTCCCCTTCGATCACGCACCCGGAGGCCTGCACGTGACCCCCGCCCCCAAAAGACTTGGCGATCTTGCTGACATTGACCGCTCCCTTGCTGCGGAAGTTAATCTTATATTTGTCTCTTTCTTCTTCGCGGAACATGATGGCCACTTCGGCGGTTTCAACCGTCCTCAAATGGTCTATGATCCCCACCAGGTCTTCCCCGTGCGCCCCGCACTCCACGATCATCTGGTGGGTGATGATTGAATAGACCACCCGGCCCTTTTTAACGGTTTTTATGTTCAGGAGTGCCAGGGCTAAAATTTTCAGCCCTTCCACGCTGTGGTTGTCGTAAACCTGGGTGGCGCAGACGGAGGGATTGGCACCATGTTCCACCAGCTCCCGGGCCACCTCAAAGGTGGAAGGCAGAGTATTGGAATAGCGGAAATTGCCGGTATCGGTGATGATGGAAATATACAATAAATTGGCGATCTCTTTGTCGATCTCCACCCCGAACTCACGGGCCAGATTATAGACCTGTTCGGCCACGGCAGAGAGAAGTTCCACGTAATTTATGTCCCCGAAATTGGTGTTGTCGGGATGATGGTCGATATTGATTATCTTTTTAGCCGATATTTTCCTGGATCCGATGCGCGAGATGTCGGAAGCGTCCACCGTGATAAGCAGGTCAAATTCCGCTTTAGGGGGATGATTTAGCACTTCTTCGGCGTGAGGCAGAAAGCGGTAGGTCTTGGGGATGCCGTCCGCCGAATAGAGGGTGCACTTTAAGCCCAGTTTTTTCAAGATCAGGGCCAGGCCGATCATGCTTCCTAAAGTATCACCGTCCGGGTCGACATGCGCGGCCAGGATAGCCGTCTTACTGGACTGGACCAGCTGTTTAATGTCTGCGATGACCTTTTTCACGTTTTTGCTCTTTCAAATATTTGCGGCCCTCCGCGGCTTCCCGTTCCAGTTTAGACATGATGGCCAGCACCCGGCTGCCGCGCTCTATGCTCTTGTCGTAGACGAACTCAATCTCGGGCACGAACCGCATCTCCAAAGCATGGCCCAACTGCCCGCGGATGAAGGGAGTGGCGCTCTTTAGCCCTTCAAAGGTCTTGTCCTTTTCAACCTTGCTGCCCAGCACGCTCACAAATACTTTGGCGTTTTTCAAATCCGCTGAAATATCCACTCCGGTCACTGAAACAAATCCGATCCGCGGGTCAGAAACCCGCTCTCTTAAGATCCGGCTGATCTCCTCTTTTATAAGCTCCGCCGCCCTTTCCTGCTTGATGGTCATTTTCTCCCCTTCTCCCTTGTTTCGAAGCATTCCAGCTGATCCCCCGCGGCAAAATTAGTGTAGCCCTGGACAGCCACTCCGCATTCGTATCCTTCCTGTACTTCTTTCACGTCTTCCTTGAAGCGTTTGAGGGATTCCATCTTGCCCTCGTATATTTTTTCCCCTTCCCGGAAAATCCTCAACCCCGCCCCGCGGACCATTTTCCCGGATAAGACGAAACAGCCGGCGATCACTCCCACTTTGGAATAACTGAAGGTCTGCCGTACTTCCGCCTTGCCTATGGTCACCTCTTCATATTCGGGCTTGAGCATGCCGGTCAGCGCCAGTTTCAGGTCGTCCAGCACTTTATAGATGATATTGTAGAGGCGGATTTTGATGCCCTCGGATTCGGCCCTCTCCCGGGCCCGGGCTTCTACCTCCACATTGAAACCCAGGACGATAGCGTTGCTGGCTTCGGCTAGTAAAATATCGGATTCAGCGATATTACCTACTCCGGCATGGAGAACATAGATATGCAGTCCCGAGACCTCGATCTGGGTTAAGGATTGGATCAGGGCCTCCAGCGATCCCTGAACGTCGGCCTTTAAGATCAATTTGAGGTCAGACCTCTCTCCGGCCTCAATGCTTTTGGAGAAATCTTCCAGGGTCTGGGCGGCCTGGGTGCTGATTTTAGCGAACATCTGCTTTTTCTGTTCCGCCAGTTCCCGGGCCTCCGCTTCACTACCCATTACCTCAAAGAGATCTCCCGGGGTGGGAACTTCAGATGCGCCTAATACCAGGACCGGGGTGGAAGGCACGGCTTTGTTCAATCTTTCCCCTTTATAAGAAAAAAGCGCCCGGACCTTGCCGTAAACCCCGCCGGTTGTAAAACAATCTCCTACCTTTAAAGTGCCGTTTTTTATCAAGACCGTAGCTACCGGTCCCCGACCCTTATCTAAGCGTGATTCGATTACCGTTCCGGTGGCTCTGGCATCAGGATTGGCTTTAAGTTCCTGCATTTCAGCCACCAGCAGGATCATCTCTAATAGGTTGTCAATGCCCGTCTTTTGTTTGGCCGAGACGGGTACGGTTACTGTGTGCCCGCCCCAGTCCTCGGACTGGAGCCCCAGCTCGGAGAGCTGCTGTTTGACGCGGTCGAGATTGGCTTCGGGCTTGTCGATCTTGTTAATGGCCACGATGATAGGGACCTCCGCGGCCTTGGCATGGTCAATGGCTTCAATGGTCTGGGGCATAACCCCGTCGTCCGCCGCTACCACTAATATGGCGATATCGGTGACCTTGGCTCCCCGCGCGCGCAGGGCAGTGAAGGCCTCGTGCCCGGGGGTGTCCAGGAAAGTGATCTTTTTGTCTTTAATGGTTACCTGATAAGCTCCGATGTGCTGAGTAATGCCTCCCGCCTCGGATTCAGCCACCTTGGTGGAGCGAATCGCGTCCAGCAGTTTGGTTTTTCCGTGATCCACGTGGCCCATGATGGTGACAATGGGCGGCCGGTGTTTCATGGCCCGCTCTTCTGTTTCCGTGATCTCGGCTTTCTTTTCTTTGGCGGCGGCCGCTGTTTCTTCTTCGATCTCCAGCGGTTTTCCCAGGGTCGCGGCCGCATCAATCGCGATCTCCGAGGTGATCTTCTGGTTTAAATTGACCAGCATACCCTTTTTCATCAATTCTTTGATCAGATCGGTAACTTTGATCTCCAGTTTTTCAGCCAGGTCTTTAACTACGATTCCACTCTTTTGGATCTTAATGGCTGGGGGTTTGATGATCTGCGGAGGCGGCGTAGGGATGGGTTCGGGAGCGGGTTGGGGAGGCGCGGCGGGAGCTTCTTTTTTCGGCGCCAACAGCTCCCTTACAACCTTGGCCGATTCCTCATCAATGGAACTGGCGGCGGTTTTAGCCGTAACTTTGAGGTCGGCTAAGACTTGCAGCAGCTCTTTGCTGGTTTTATTAAGCTCTTTGGCCAGTTCAGAAACCTTGATTTTAGTCATTTATGTCTTTTTTCCCTCGCCCAAGATGTCGATTCTATAACCGGTCAATCTGGCGGCCAGCCGCACATTTTGCCCTTCTTTGCCGATGGCCAGAGAAAGTTCTCTTTCGGGAAGGGTGACCCGGGAGCTTTTGTCCGGTTCGTTGACTACCACTTTGGCCGCTTTGGCCGGGGCTAACGCGTTGGCAATGAAGACCTCGGGCTTTTCCGACCATTCAATGATGTCCACCCGCTCAGGCCCCATTTCATGGGTGACACTTTGGATGCGGGAGCCCATGGGCCCCACGCAGGTGCTCACTGCGCCCACGTCCTTGTCGTTTGAGAAAACCGCCACTTTGGTGCGGCGTCCCGGCTCGCGGGCGATGGATTTTATCTCCAGAATCCCCTGCTCGAATTCAGGGATCTCATTATAGAAAAGCTTTTTTACGAAGTCGGGATGACTGCGGGAAACCACGATCAATGGGCCTTTACTGGTCTTTTTGACTTCCAGGATCAATAATTTTACCCGTTCTTTCGGGTTTAAGATTTCTCCCGGAATGGCTTCACTTATGGGCAGGAAGGTTTCTATCCGGCCCAGATTGATCAGATAACCGGCGCCTTCCCGGCGCTGGACGGTGACATTTATCAATTCGCCCACCTTGCCGGAATACTCCTCAAAAGTGACCTCTTTTTCGGCCTCGCGGAGCCGCTGGGTAATCACCTGCTTGGCGGTTTGCGCCGCCAGACGACCAAAATCAGCCGGAGTTACTTCTTTCCCCTTATCAAAAATCTTGGCTGCTCCATCCGGGCTGATCTGAACATCTAGATTCTCGTGATCAGGAAAGCGTTTTTTGGCCGCGGACATCAAGGCGTCTTTTAAGGCGGTGATCAAGTCCTCTTCCTTAATGCCCCGCGACTTTTCGATCTCCTCGAACATCGCCTTGAAATTTGGCGCTTTTTTCATAATATCCCCCTAAAAAGCAAAAAGTGGGCGTTTTTCCCACTTGTTTTGACTAAACCGATAATTATTTCTCTGCCATTGTATTATACCAGTGCCCCAAAAAATATGCAAGTGTTATAATTAAGGAATGCTTACTAAAACCGATCCATCCGTGATCCGATCTTATCTGGAAGATTCCTCCAATCTGCAAGGCGGCTATGCGGAAGGCGTATCTCTTCCGGAAAATGAGAAGGAAGTCGCGGAAATTTTAAAGGAATGTTCCGCGAAAAAGACGCCTCTTACCATTTCGGCGGGCGAGACCGGCACCACCGGAGGATGTATTCCTTTCGGCGGGTGGGTGCTGGGCACCGAAAAGCTCAATAAAGTCCTTACATTAGATAAAGAGAAACAGCTGGCGGTGATCCAGCCGGCGGTAACCCTGGAGGAGTTCCAAAAACAGCTGAAATTACAGGGCCTGCTTTATCCCCCCGACCCCACTGAAACTACGGCCTGGTTGGGAGGAACGGTAGCTACCAATGCCTCAGGGTCTAGGAGCTTTCGTTACGGCGCCACTAGGGACTGGATTAATCGATTGAGGATAGTTCTACCTACTGGGAAAATATTGGATATAAGCAGAGGACAATATATTGCTAAAGAGGATCAGATCCTAAATTCTAAACTCGAAACCCTAAACAAATTCAAAATCCCAAATTATAAAATTCCAAAGGTTAAGACTTCGGCGGGCTATTACTCAAAGCCAGGGATGGATTTAGTAGATCTTTTCATTGGGTCGGAAGGGACCTTGGGGGTGGTGACCGAAATCGAGATCACGCTGGTTCCCCAGTTCTACGACACCTTTGACATTATTGCCTTCTTTTCTAATGAAGACCAAGCGGTTGACTTTGTGGAGGAGGTCAAAAAACAGGAGGCCTTAACGCTTGAATATTTCGATAATAATTCCCTGGAGCTGCTCAGGCCCACCTATGCTCAAATCCCTGAAGGGGCCGGAGCGGCGGTTTATCTGGAATGCGAGATCACCCCGCGAAACGAGGATACCTATTTAGACCACTGGGCGGCTATCTTGCAAAAGTACGGTGTAAAACTGGAAGAGGCCTGGTTGGGGATGAACGACAGGCAAAAGGAAGAATTGAGGAAATTCCGGCACAGCATGCCGGAGCATATCAACGAGGAGTTTAAGAAGCACCATACCATCAAATTCGCCTCCGACATCGCCGTCCCCGACAACCAGTTCCGTGAAATGCTGGATTTTTATAACTCTTCCCTCATACCACTTACCTCACACCTTTTCTTCGTCAAATTCGGCCACATCGGCCAGAATCACCTTCATGTTAACCTGGTGCCTAAATCACCTGAATATATTCCCCTCGCCCAGGAAACCATCATGAAATTTGTCAGAAAGGGCATTCAGCTGGGCGGCACCTGTTCGGCTGAACACGGCATCGGTAAAATTAAGCATCCCTACTTAAAAGAGATGTATGGGGAAAACGGGATACGGGAAATGGTGAGAGTTAAAAAAACTTTTGATCCGGCGTGTATTTTGAATCAAGGAAATATTTTTCCTAAAGAGTTGCTATTTTAACCCGATTTTATCTGAAATTATATACAAGGGCCGGTTCTTGGTTTCTTCATAGATCCGGCCCAGATACTCGCCGAAAATCCCCAGGATTATTAAAACGATGCCGTTGAATAAAAGATTTATGGCAATTAAAGAGGCCCATCCGGGAACGGTAGTATTGGTAAAAAGCGCCTGATAGATCACCACCAGCAGGTAAATGAAACTAAGACCGGAGACCAAAAATCCAAGATAGGCGGCCAGCCTTAAAGGAATATAAGAAAAGGAGGTTATGGCGTCCCAGGAGAGTTTGAGCATTTTGGATAGAGAATATTTGGTCTGGCCGGCAAACCGCTCTTCGCGCACATACTCCACTTTGGTTTGCTTGAAACCCAGCCAACTGATCAATCCCCTCAAATAGCGGTTTTTCTCCCGGAAACTTTTAAGCGCCTCGGCCACCTTGAGGTCAATCAGTCGGAAATCCCCGGCATTGAGCGGCATGTCATACTGGGATAAGCTTTTAAACAGGCGGTAGAAAACGGCGGCCGTCATTTTTTTAAATATACCCTCCCCCTTCCTCCCGGTCCGCTGGCCGTATACCACCTCATAACCTTCTTTCCACTTTTTTATCATTTCCAGTATCACGGAAGGCGGATCCTGGAGATCGGCGTCAATAATAATTAGGGCCTTTCCAGAAGCATGATCCAGACCGGCGCTGATGGCGGTTTGGTGGCCGAAGTTTCGTGAAAATGCGATCAATTTTACTTTTTGGTCTTTTTGACAGAGGGTTTTTATTATATCTTTAGAACTATCCCGACTGCCGTCATCTATAAAGATCAGCTCATAAGGGACGGAGGTGGAATCGAGGGTGGCTTTTAACCTATTATAAGTTTCGCCGATAACTTTTTCTTCATTGTAGACCGGGATGATAACGGAGTATTCCATAGCTAATTTATATCACAAACCTATCTGCTGTGCCACAGATTTCCCCATGCGTACAGCATAGTTTTGTCCCCGATCCTCAGGATAGATTTGCGCCATGGAAGCCAGATATAAACGGGGGATGGGGGTTTTAAAATCAGGGACCACCTCCCGATAGCCGGTAAATATGACCGGCTGGGCGTAGCGGGTGCGGGTCCAGGAAGCCTTCTTGATGGCAGATTCAGAAAAATGAGGAAATATTATTTTGAGATATTTTAAAAATAAACCGGTTATCTTTTCATCGTTATCATTATAGAGCGGATCGGCAGCGTCAATGTATCGGGAAATAAAAACCACCTTCGAGCCGTATTCTTCTTCAGGCATCAAATTGGTATGTTCTATGATCGAGACGAAAGGAAACTTGGCCTCCCCTATCGAGATCCAATAATAAGGTGAAAGAGAAGATCCAAGTTCCAATCTCAGGCAGAGATTAGCCTTATATTTGATCGGTTTAAGCTTTTTCTCATATTCCGGCGGGAAATTCAATCCCAGGTTAAGCAGTTCCGAAGGCGATAGAGTAGCGATTACCGCATCATAGGTAAAAAGTCTTTCAGGGAGGGAAGACCGGTGGATCTTGCCGCCCATTTTTTTTATTTTTTCGGCCAGGGTTTCATAGAGCAGGCCGAAACTGCCCTTAAGATAACCCAAAACCTCCCTGGCTCCCCGGCGGGAGGAGCCTCGCAATTTCAATTTGTTTACCAGCCAGGCGGCGGAGATCCGATCGGCATCCAGGTCAAACTTTGAGGATAAAAGCGGCCCCCAGACCGTATCGTAGACCTTCTTGCCGGCTTTTATAATGACCCATTCCCTGGCGGTCATCTTATCCAGAAGCCGCCAGTCGGAAACCGAGCGGGCTTGTAAAACCAGCAAGCCCAGTTTTATCCTGTCCAGGAAAGGGAGCGGCTTGAAATTTATAAGGTCAAGGGGAGAGGTGAAAGGGAAAAGGGTCTGGTTTGTATAAAAGCCGTTTTTGGGAGCTTTCCAGATCAGCTGGTCTGTCAATCCAACTTCGGAGATAAGTTCATGCAGATCATTATCGCTTAAAAAAGTGTGGCAGCAGAAGTTTTCGATGCGGGTCTGGCCAATGGGTGCGGTCTGGATGAGCCCCCCCACCCGGGGCTCCTTTTCGAATATTACGACCTCGTGGCCTTTTTTTAGAAGTTCATATCCGGCCGCCAGGCCGGTCGGCCCCGCCCCGATTATGGCGATCTTCATGTTATAAGTATAGCATAAAAGAAAAAGGCCCCCCGGTCAAACCGGGGGGCCTTTCCTAACAACCTATCAACCTAAATTACATCATCCCTTCATATCCGCCCATGCCTCCGCCTCCGGACATCTGCGGCATCTTCTTCTCTTCTTCCGGTTTCTCAGCCACCAAAACCTCAGTGGTCAAGAGCATGGAAGCGATGGAAGCGGCGTTCTGCAGAGCGGAGCGGGTAACCTTGAGCGGGTCCACGATACCGGCCTTGAACATGTCGGTATATTCAAACTTCTGCGCGTCAAAGCCCATGCCGATTTTCTCTTTCTTCACCTGATCTACTACCACTGACCCTTCCCAGCCGGCATTTATGGCGATCTGCTTCAGCGGTTCTTCCAGCGCCCGTCTCACAATGGTCATCCCTACCCTTTCGTCAGGATTGGGAGCTCCCGCCTCCAGCTTTTCTAAGGCGGGAAGTATGTGAACCAGGGTCGAGCCGCCGCCGGCAATAATACCTTCTTCTACCGCCGCGCGGGTCGCGGAGAGCGCGTCCTCGATGCGGTGCTTCTTTTCCTTAAGCTCGGTCTCAGTGGGGGCTCCGGCCTTGACTACCGCTACTCCTCCGGAGAGCTTGGCCAGCCGCTCCTGGAGTTTTTCCTTGTCATAGGACGAATCGGAACCTTCGATCTCCTTTTTGATCTGGGAGATGCGGTCCTTGACGGCCTTACTGGTGCCGGCGCCTTCGATGATGGTGGTGTCTTCCTTGCGGACCACGCATTTCTTAGCTTTACCGAACCAGTTGTCCTGGAAGTTCTCCAGGGTCAGTCCCTTGTCTTCGGCTACCACCTCACCGCCGGTGATAATGGCGATGTCCTCGAGCATGGCTTTGCGTCTGTCGCCAAATCCCGGGGCCTTGACCGCCACGCAGTTTAAAGTCCCGCGCAGCTTGTTGACCACGATGGTGGCCAGCGCTTCTCCCTCGATCTCATCCGCGATGATGAGCAACGGTTTGCTCAATTGGACGGTTTTTTCCAGGGTGGGAAGCAGGTCCTTGATCGCCGAGATTTTCTTGTCGGTTAATAAAATCAGGCAATCCTCTAAAATGGATTCCATTCTCTCGCGGTCGGTCACCATATAGGGAGAGGCATAACCTTTGTCGAATTGCATACCTTCTACTACTTCCATGGTGGTTTCAATTCCCTTCGATTCCTCAACGGTTATAACCCCGTCTTTGCCGACTTTTTCCATGGCATCCGCGATCAGATTGCCGATCTCGGCGTCATTGTTGGCGGAGATGGTAGCCACCTGAGAGATGGCTTCCTTGGTCTCCACCGATTTGCTCTGTTTCTTGAGCTCGGCCACGGCGTTGTCCACCGCACGCTGTATGCCGCGCTTTAATGCCATAGGATTAATTCCCGAGACGACGCTCTTAAGCCCTTCCTTGAAGATGATCTGTCCCAGCACGGTAGCGGTAGTGGTTCCGTCTCCCGCGATATCATTGGTCTTGCTGGCGACCTCTTTTAGGAGCTGGGCCCCCATATTCTCGAACGGATCTTCCAAATCGATTTCCTTGGCGATCGTTACCCCGTCATTGGTGATGGTAGGCGATCCCCACTTCTTTTCCAGGATCACGTTTCTGCCACGCGGTCCCAGAGTGATCTTAACGGCGTTGGCGACCTTGGCTACGCCCTTTTCCACCGCGCGCCAGGCGTCATCGCCGAATCTCATTTCTTTTGCTGCCATTAAAATTCACCTCCTTATTAAGTTACGCTTTAACGGCTAAAATATCTCTTTCCTGCAAGATGATGTACTCCTCGTCCTCGATCTTGACTTCGGTGCCGCCATACTTGCTGTAGATGATCTTGTCACCCACTTTTACCTCTATTGGAACCTTTTGTCCGTTATCCAGTATCCGTCCGAATCCCACCGCCACCACGGTGCCCTCCTGGGGCTTTTCCTTGGCGGTGTCGGGCAGGACGATTCCGGAGCGGGTCTTCTCCTCGCCGGGTTCGGGCTTGACCACCACCCGATCACCCAAGGGAGTAAGTTTCAGCTTGGCCATATTATTCTTCACCCCCCTTGTTTTTTGATGTTTAGCACTCAAATATGTGGAGTGCTAATTATAACAGGTGGGGGGCAAGTGTGTCAAGGGATTTTTGGCAGTCAGGTGGAGGGAGTGCTAATCGGTTTGAGTGGCGGCCAGTCGTGGGGCCAAATAATTTTGGGCCTGGTCAACCATATAAACCGATGTTAAGGTTTGCATCAGGTTTAAGTCGTTCATTTCATACGATCTGGTGCGGGGCTGTTGACCATCAATTATCGCATATCCGTTAAGTATGGTTTCCAAGACCGCTAATCTTAAATCTGCATTTTCAACAGATTGGACGGCTTCTAAATATACTAAAGCTCCTCTGATGATTTTTTTGTTTCCGGCAGAAATGGTGTTTGAGTCTAAGAGTTCCCGGTAATGGTCCACTTCATCTGGATTTTGCAGTAGACGTATAGCCTCCTGGATCATCACGTAATAATCTGACCTTTTTAATCTTCCCAGATGAAGAGAATTCATTTCGGAAATAACGGTCTGACATATTTCGGGTACCAGACCCGCTAAGTCCTCAGCTAAAACCGCCAGATTAAGCCCGAACTGGCTTTCCCCATATTGAGATAAAATGTCATTAATACTAATCTGCCCCACCTGCTCCAATATAGCTCTGGCGCTTTGCCAGGAGAAATTTTGAGGTTCTGCGATCGTTACTTCTCGGGAGAAGCCCATTATAGAATAAATCCCTAAGTATTGATCGGGAAGTGGGTTGGGGTTGGGACTTATAGAAAAGGTGTGAATATATTGATAGATCGCTTCGAAACCTTGATCTACAAGTTCAATTTCTACTGCTGATAATTTGTGCCGGGTGCCATCTGCGCTTATTAGGTGAATAATGATATTTGATAAATCAGGGATCCCCCCTAAAGTAAAGGAAGAATCAAATTCTACCTCCAGCGTGGCCTCCCCTGCCAAAACCGGCCTTAAAATGTCCAAAAGTGCCGTTTTTTGGCTTTCTTCCAAACCCAGTTCATCCACTATCTGCTCCAGTGCGCCCGGCTCCAGCACGAAATGGCTGGATAAATCTGTCGGGTAAAAACCCATGTTCAAATCTTCCAATTGCCCCAGATTATGCGAGGATAAAAATTCGGAGCTGGGAAGAGTAAAATAATTTATATCCATGGTTTCCAGCGGGTAACCCAAGGCAAAGTTGGCGGCCCGGCCGGCAGTTATAGCGCTCGCCATAAAAAGTGCTATTTTATGTGCCTCGGTTGAATCCGGCAGGAGCTGTTCCGTTAATCCCAGCTCACCGTATTGACTGCCGGTAGTCAAATTGAAGAATCTCTCCAGGAATTGCGCACCATATAAATATGCGTTTCTTTCGTCCGGCGTTGTGAATTGAAGTTCGGCCGGTGCCTGTTTGGCCCAATCAATATGCGCCGCTTCATGAACCAGGATGTAAGCTATTTCCCAGGGATCGATTAATCTACCGTCCTGCAGCACATCGATCTCTACCCGGCCTAAAGCCGGATTGGCATTGCCACCCGAATCCATAGAGTAACTTCCTTCATTAATCTCCGAGGTAAAATATATTTCACTAATATTGTCTTTTACCAAATCCCAATATCCGGTTCTTTGCAATATTTGTATCGCTTCCGCGGGTAATCCTTCAGGCGAGACCGAGATCGGAGCTGAGAGTGAAAGGGCTTCCATATCGGCAACTTGTCCCGGGACTATAAGTGAAACTCCCAGCTCCCCTGCCAGCTCTTCAAAATTTTGCTGGCACTCTGAAAAAGAGCTGCCAAAACTAGGGGACATTTGATAAAGTAATAATAGGACTTGGGCCAGGGTGGTTTTAGGGGTCTCTTCATAAGGATTATCTGATAAATATCTCCTTTGAAAAAGTTCCAGGGTTTCTTCAAAAAGCAGGGTATTATAGGCGTCATCCATTCCGGCAGGAGTACTGGCCGTTTCCATTAAAATTAAAAGATTCCGTTGGTCTTCATCCGAAAGCCCGGGCATAGGCTCAAACACCTGATCATAATCCAGCTCATGCAGGGATATTCCGCGAGCAATAGCAATGGCTTGCAGATCCAGATATCTTTTATAGGCCTTTACTAAATTGGTGGAGCCGATAGGATAACTAAATAAATCTTGTTCGGCTTTTTGAAATTCATCTATAAAGCCGGCTTCATTCATGTGCAGATAATGCTGGACTTGGCTGGACGACAGCGTGGAGATCAAGGAACTAATATTATTTCTAAAAAGGCCGGTTAATTGCTGTTCCGATCCTTCAATTCCAATTAGATTCTCTAAAAATTCAGAATAAACATAATAGCTTACGCTTCCCTCTCCTCCCCAGGCGTTTTCATCCTGGGCCAATTCTCGGTAAGCCGCCAGGATCCGGCTTCTTAATTGATGGATCATTTGTTCTGGATGATCAGCGGTTAAAATATTGAATAGAAATTGGCGATCGGCAATCGGGAAATGGGACGCAGATAAGATAATTAAAGCGGAAAATTTATTATCACCGGTTAGGGGAGAAGAGTTTAAAAGTGCGCCGAAATTCCCCCAATCCTGCTGATCGCTTTCCAGGGGATCTTCTACCAATAGGGCCTGGCTAAATAAAGTGCTGGCTTCCAGCCAGAGGGCCTCCCGAGCCAGAATATATCTTTGATATAAGGCCTGTTCTTCAATGGTAAAATGAGAAGTATCACCATTTTGGATTTTTTCATATAATTCAGGATTATGGTAGATGGATTCCTGGGCCTCCAGATAATTATCAATTAAGATTTGCCAGGCGGGGAGCCGATCAATTAACGGATTTCCCAATAGAATAGGAGGCGCCTGAAGTTGCAAGGTGGGAGAAAGATACGATTCTCCATTATCAGTCTTGGTAGAAGGGGCCAATAATGGATTTAGCTGAAGTTTAGGCACTAATCCCAGCTTGACATTGACGTCGGTCATTTATCCTCCCCATAAAAAATAAGCGTGTCTATTCAACACGCTGTTCGATCTATACAGGCGAATAGACTCAAAGGGTCTTCTATATATTTATCGGGTTTTAAAGGCAAAAACTTGCGGGTTTTCCTTATAAATGTTATACTCCGGGCATGAAGAAAATCATCATCGGCCTCGACCTGGGCGGCACTAAGATCGCCGCGGCGGCGGCGGATGAACGCGGCCGCATCCTTTCGGAGCTGATCGTCCCTACCGAGGCCCAGAAGGGCAAAAAGCAGGTAATAGCCAACCTGGAAAGGGCGATTGAAACCCTGGCCAGATCGGTAAAAGGGAAACTCATCAAGATCGGCGTGGGAGTCCCCGGGCCAATCGACTATAACCAGGGATTGGTGATCGAGCCCCCTAACCTGCCCGGCTGGAAAAGAGTCAACCTCAAAGCCATTCTCACTAAAAGATTCAAGGCTCAAGTTTTCATAGATAACGATGCCAATTGCGCCGCCTTGGGTGAAGCATTGTTTGGAGCCGGCAAATCCGCCAGGAACTTCATTTATATGACGGTTTCTACCGGCATCGGTGGGGGTATCATTATCGACAGAAAAGTCTACCGAGGGGCTAACGGTTCAGCGGGTGAGTTTGGCCACATGATCATTGAACCCAGGGGCTATAAATGCGGCTGCGGCAACCGGGGAGACCTGGAGGCCATGGCCTCCGGGACCTCAATTAAAACCCGCTCCGGCGAGGACGCCATGGCTATCCATATCAGGGCTCAGCAAGGGGATCGGAAGGCTATCAAAGTGATCAAGGAGACCGCGAGATATCTGGGAATAGGAATTGCCAATCTGGTGAATATATTTAATCCGGAACTGGTAGTGGTAGGTGGCGGGCTTTCCAACCTCGGGGAAATGTTGTTAAAACCTGCCCGTCAGGAATTCAAGAAGCACGCGTTAAAACTCCCAGCCAAATCCGTTAAAATCATTCGCGCTAAACTAAGAGATAAATCCGGATTAATGGGAGCGGTGGCCTTATGTCTATAGCCATCATTGACTACGGCGCGGGGAATCTGAGAAGCGTACAGAAGGCCTTCCAAAAGCTGGGAATCGATGCCATCCTGACCAGGGATAAAATGGAGATCCGCACGGCCAAAGGTGTGGTCCTGCCCGGCGTGGGCGCCCACGATGCGGCGGTAACCGAACTGCGCGGCACCAACCTGGAAGGAGTCATAGAAGAGGTCATCGCCCGCGGCATCCCCTTCCTCGGGATTTGCCTCGGCTACCAGATGCTCTTTGAATCTTCAGAGGAGGGCAAGCTCTCCGGCTTGGGGATATTGGAAGGGACCGTCAGGAAATTCAATTTTTCCGGAACGCCCTGGGAAGGGGAATTGAGCGTTCCGCATATGGGTTGGAACCGCCTGCGCTTTACGCACCATTCCCCGCTCTTTTCTGGAATACCCGAAGGCGCTATGGTATACTTTGCACATTCGTATTATCCGGATCCCAAGGATCCGCTTTTGGTTTCTTCTGAAACGGACCACGGGATTAATTTCGCTTCGTCCGTTACCAAAGGCCAGTTGTTCGGCGTGCAGTTTCACCCGGAGAAATCGGGCGAGGTCGGGCTGAAGATATTGGAGAATTTTAATAAGTTATGTTTGAAATAATACCGGCGGTTGACATTTTAGACGGCAAATGCGTGCGGCTCAGGCAGGGTCGCTTCGATACCAGCACCGTTTTTTACGAGAATCCTCTGGAAGCGGCTGAGATGTGGGAGAGCAAAGGCGCTAAGCGCCTGCATGTGGTGGATCTAAACGGCGCGCGCACGGGCTCGCCGGAAAATCTGGAGATCATCAAGAAAATCTTAAAGGCCTTAAAGATCCCGGTGCAGGTGGGCGGCGGTTTCCGCAGAATTGATCTGATCGAGGAGATAATTCGATTGGGGGCGAACCGGGTGGTGCTGGGGACCACGGCCATAGTTAATCCCAATCTGCTCTCTTCCGTTTGCGAAAAGTTCGGCGGGAAGATCGTGGTTTCGGTGGACGCTAAAGACGACAAGGTGGTGGCCAGCGGCTGGACCAATGTTTCCCAAAAAAATGTGTTTTCCCTGGCCCAGGAAGCCGTATCTTTGGGGGTTAAAAGGTTTGTCTATACCGATATTTCAAAGGACGGCATGCTTTCCGGACCCAATTTTACCGCCATTTCCAAATTTATCTCCTCGGTCTCGGTGCCGGTGATCGCCTCGGGGGGCATCAAGACCGCTGAGGATATAGCTAAGCTGAAAGAGCTTAAATGTGAAGGCTGTATTTTGGGCCAGGCGCTATATACCGGAGCCTTAAAGCTTGAAGATATCCTGGAATGTCCTCCCGTCTATTACTCTTAAGGCACGGCGAGACCGCCGCCAATATAGATCTGATCTATCAGGGTCAGGGAGATTCGCCCCTTTCAGAACTGGGCATCAAAGAATCAGAAAAATTGGCGGAAGCGCTGAAATCAGAGCCCCTGGCCGATATTTATTCCTCTACACTTTCCCGCTCTTATGAAACCGCCAAACTGATCGCGGCTTATCATAAGTTGGAAGTTATTAAAGTTCCGGAGCTTAAAGAAAGGCATTACGGGGTATTTGAGGGGTTGGCCTTTCAGGAGATCAAGCATAAATATTCAGACCTTTACCAACAGTGGCTGCACCATCCCGACCAGGCCCAAATCCCTCAAGCCGAAACCTTGGAGGAATTGCAGTCCCGCGGAGTGGCCGCCGTTGAAAATATAATAAAGCGGCATAAAGATCAAACCGTGTGCGTAGTAGGCCATGGGGGCATCAATCGCTGTATCTTATTTCATTACATGAATCTTACGCTGGACAATTTCTGGCGCATCAAGCAGGACAACTGCTGTGTCAATATCATCGAATTTGATCAACATCCTATGGTCACGCTGTTGAATAGTACCTGGTTTTTAGGTGAAAAACGGGTTTCGAAAATAGGTATTTATTAGCCCAAACGCTTTTCGAGCGCCTTATATTCGCCCCAAATCTCACGAGGCAAGCGCTTACCGAAGATATTAAAGAATTCTTTATGTCCCTTAAGTTCTTCCTTCCATTCTGCCTTATCAATTGCCAAAAGCTTTTCTAATGTATCAGGAAGCAAATTAAGTCCGGTCAGGTCAATATCTTCGTTTTTGGGGATATAGCCGATGGGAGTTTCCGCCGCGCCCACCTGGGACCGGCAGCGATCGATGATCCACTCTAAAACCCGCAAATTTTCTCCAAAACCCGGCCAAAGGAAATTGCCGCCCTCATCCATCCTGAACCAATTGACATGAAAGACCTTGGGGGGACGGGCCATTTTCTTTCCCATATTGAGCCAGTGCTTGAAGTAATCGGCCATGTTGTAACCGCAAAAAGGCAGCATGGCC
>Ga0315293_10001808_pt1 | contig 20759 bp, 19 predicted proteins | sample YL17G13_20_MG_FD_203071 | JGI IMG/M metagenome (GOLD analysis project Ga0315293, IMG submission 203071) | Sediment microbial communities from Yellowstone Lake, YNP, Wyoming, USA - YL17G13_20 | ecosystem: Environmental > Aquatic > Freshwater > Lake > Sediment | place: USA: Wyoming | collected... | reverse complement strand
GCCGATACTGCGCGCGACGAATTTCACGCCGTTCCCGGAGCAGAAAATCGCCCTTGCCGACATGGAGACGCTGATAAACAGGTACCGCGCCGAGGGCGAATTCGTGGCGTCGGGGTCCGAGGGTCTGGAGCCGGAGACCGATTACGTCTGGGTATTGAGCGGCGCCGGCCCCAAAGGCCCTGTTCTGGAAATCTACGAGTTCCGCACCCGCAAAGACTACTACCGCCCCGACTGAGAATCGCCGCGCAAGTTCAGAAGGCGCGCTTTTTGAGGAAGAAGGCTTTGAGGTACGCGGTCTCCGGCGTCTGCAAATGGACCGGGTGGTCGGGTGACTGCGAGGCGCGATGGAGAATGGAGAAGTCCGAGCGCGTGTCCTTCGCGGCGAGCGTCAGCATGTTCTGGAAATCATCTTCCGATACGTTGTGCGAGCAGGAGCACGTCACCAGAAGCCCGCCGTCATTGAGAAGCCGCATGGCGCGGAGATTCAGTTCGCGGTACGCGCCGAGCGCGTGAGCCAGGTCCTTCTTTGATTTCGCGAGCGCCGGCGGGTCGAGGATAATCACGCCGAATTTTTCCCCCTTGTCAACGAGTTCGCGCACGCGGGCAAAGACATCCGCGTTTTCAAATCCGCACTTCGCCGCCTCAAGCCCGTTGATTTTCACGGACTCCGCCGCCAGCGCCAGCGCCTTCTCGGAGGAGTCCACGCCGATGGTTTCCGACGCGCCGTGCGCCAGGGCGACGAGCGACCACGCGCCGACGTAGCAGAAAAGGTCGAGCACGCGCCTGCCGCCGAAGAACGGCGTCGCGCGGGCGCGGTTGAGCACCTGGTCAAGATAGTAGCCGGTCTTCTGGCCGCCCATGAGGTCGGCGAGGACGACCACTCCGCTTTCCCTGATTTCGCAAGGGACGCGCGGCTCGCCGAACACGACTTCCTTGCGTTCCGCCAATCCTTCGCCCGCGCGGTAAGGGGCGTCGCTTTTCTCGATGATGGCCTTCGGCGCGAGGATTTCGGCGAGGGCGGCGATGATTGCGTCGCGCCGGGCGTCCATCGCGAACGTGGCGATTTGGATGACGACGTGGTCGCCGAAGACGTCCGCGACGAGGCCGGGCAGGCCGTCGGCCTCGCTGTGGACAAGGCGGTAGGAATGGCGGAGCAAGCCGCATTCGCGGCGGTATTTCAGCGCGGCCTCAATGCGCGCCTTGATGAACGCGGCGTCGCAGTCCTGCTCCCATGCGCGGGAATAGATTCTGCCGCGGAGCATGGACGACTTGCTGAAGAGCGCCATGCCGAGGAACTTGCGTTTGGCGCTGAAGACCTTCACCGCGTCGCCGGGCTGGGGGTCGCCGGAAACGATGTCAACTTCGTTGGCGAAGACCCAGAGGTGGCCGCGCTCGGTGCGCCGCGCGACGCCGCGCTTGAGGAGTATTGCCTTTTCTTCCGCCATGCCACGCCTTTCATGTAAAGGTCACGCAAAACAGATAATATAGACGCCGGAGCGTTTTAGCACAAGGCGGAATGCGCCTGCCTGCATTTTCGCGGCGGCGGCGCTTCGGACAAACCACGACATGGAGCGGATGAGCGACCTTGCGGCGAACATCGCGGAGGAAGTCGTCTTCATGGTCGAGGGCCACTCCATCAAGCGCCACTTCAAGCAGCAGGGCGACGCGGAGAAATAGCCGCAGCACCCAGAACAAAAGGGGTCTGACCCCTTTTGTTCTGGATCGGGTCATTCGGCTGGGTGTTTTCCGCGCAGTTTCGCGCACATCGCCTCTTCCGAGCCGTGTCCCGGCAGGCCTCTTGACGTGTCGAGTTCCTGCGTCGTGTGGCGGACTGAGCCGTCGGGCATGCGGTTCTCCCGCAGCAGCCGGGCGGTCTCCTCGATGTCGCGTTTTGCTTCTGTTTTCATTCCGAGGCGGTCTTCAAGCCATGCGCGGTACACGTAGAGGGCGGGCTTTGTGGGATAGCATTCGACTGCGAGGTTGTACTCGTCGAGCGCCTCAGCATCCAGCCCGACGCCCTGAAGCATCGTCGCCGCCCGCCAGTGATACGCGAAATCGTTGGGGTTCAGGCGTATCGCCTCGCGCATCTGGTTTATCGCGGCGTCGGCGAGTCCGGGGATTTCGGCCTTGTCAGAGCGGGCCATCCGGTAATATTGCTCCGCGAGGTCGCGGTGCGTCCCGGCGTTGAGCGGGTTTGCCTCAATCGCCTTCTCCAGCGCCGCGTAGCCCCCAGTCGATGCGCCCGCCAGCGCGCGGTCCTCCTTTATCGCCAGCATCATCGGGCCGAACACGTAAAATGTAATCGCGCCGAACCCGACGAGTATCAAAAGGACTCTTCGCGCGACGCCGATGCGCTTTCCTTCCGGAAGCCGCGCGCCGCCCGCCGCCAGCGCAAGCGCCACCGCCAGCCAGCACGCCTGGTTCGTCGCGTATTCTTCGATGCCGAAATCGAACTGGGCATGCAGGAAAAACCCCAGCGCGCCCGTGGCAAGCGCCGCGCCGGCCAACGCCCCGCGCATCTTCAGCGAATTGCAGACAAGGAACACGACCGCCCAAATCGCGCCCGCCGCCGCGACCGTCGCAAGGCCTTTGCCCCAATTCGTCTCGCCGCCGCTCCCTAGGAAACTCTCGAACGGCTTGTTCAGCAGCAGCGCCAGCAGGACAAACGCCAGCGCTATTCCGCCCGCGAGGCGCGTGAAAGCCGGCTCGGCCGCGCCATTGTCCTCTTCGTCCGCGCTTTCCCTGTCTCTGCTCCGAAGTATTCGGACGATGAAGAGCGCCCATATCGCGGCGAACGCGAGAAGCCCGATGACGCCGAACTCCGTCGCCGCCTGGACGAAACAGTTGTGCGGATTCTGCACCTCTCCGGCCCACGCGGGCTTGTGGATGTAATAATAATACCGGAAATTCCCAAGCCCCACGCCGGTGAGCCAGTGGTCCTTGAAGATGCCCCAGCCGCCGGCCCAGTAGCCGAAGCGGTAGTTCACGGAGCGCGTCTCCGCAAGCCGCCTCGCCACGGGCGGCCCGGCGACGGCGCAGAATGCGATGAGCGCGACAAGGCACGCCGCGCATAATCGCTTGTGCCGCCACAGCCACCCGCGGAAAAATATCAGCGGGAAGATGATTATCTCCGCGACGAACACGACACAGGCCGCCGCGCTGCCAGTCAAGTACAGGCACACGATTCCCGCGGCGAGCGCGAGGAGAATGATTATCGCGCGGGGTGCTTTCCAGCCGCCGGCGCGGTCTTTCAGCGCGTTCACCGCCGAGGCGAAGAAAACCGGAATCGCGACGAGAAGAAACGTCGCGAGGATGTTCGCCGTCGTGAATGACGCAAACGGCTCGTCGCCGTCGATGCGCGATTGGGCGAGTTTCCTGTCGGTCTCCGAGCGGAGTTCGTTCAGGAAATTGGACTCCTGCACAAAGCGCCGGAACTCCTCAAGCCCCGCCGCGCGCTGGTAGATTCCGTGGAACACGACGACCGCCGCCGATGCGAGGAAGACGGCGATGAAGAAACGCCGGACGCTTTTGTCCGCGGAGAAATTCAGCACGAGGAAAAACAGGAGGAGGTTTGTCAGCCAGACTGGGAGCGCCTGGAGCGTCGCGTACTTATACCCGGCGGCAATGGGCGAGAGGGCGATGACGGCGGCGTAGATGATGAGCGGCGCGCCGACGCCGCTTCGCGCGATGCTGATGCGCCCGCGCATCCCCCGCGCCACGAGCCAGAGAAACGCCGCCGCGACAATCGGCGCGTGCAGAAGCAGCGTGCTGGAATTTTTCAGATCGGGCAGGAGCGGCCGCGCGGCAATCCCGACGCCGAGGAAAATCACGGCGAGGCGCTCGAAGAGGCGCGCGGAGTCTTCGTGTCGCGCGCGCTCGGACGGGGGCGGGCCGGGCCTATTTCTTTTGTCGCGCGGAGTCATCTCTGTTTCGCGATGCGCGTTCGAGAAGGACAATTATGGCGAGGATTCCCACCGCCTGCGCCAGCACGACCGAAGCGCGGATGACGTCGGAGGCGACCGACCCGTCGCCTGGATAGAGCAGTACCGAGGTGATGCCGGTGCAGAACGTGGCAAGGGCGACGGTGGCGAGCGCGGAGCCGGGCGTCATGCCGAGGTTGAGCAGGCGGTGCGAGAAGTGGCTCTTGTCCGCCTTCCAGATGGGGCGGCCTTCTTTCATGCGAATGTAAATCACGGAGAGGGCGTCGAATATCGGCACGGCGAAAACGAGCAGGGGGACGAGGAAGGGGTAGAGGCGGTTGACGCTGCCGCCCACGACGTTGACCTTTTCGCCGTAGAACGTGAACAGGACCGTGAGGACGGAGAGGAGGTAGCCGATGAAGAGCGAGCCCGCGTCGCCCATGAAAATTCGCGCGGGCGGGCGGTTGTAGGCGAGGAAGCCGACGAGCGCGCCCAGAAGGACGGCGAGGAACGCCGCGATGAACAACTGCCCCGTCTGGACCGCCGCCACGAGAAATATCAGCGAAACCACGCCCGCGACCGACGCGCACAGCCCGTCCATGTTGTCGAGCAGGTTGAACGCGTTCGTAATCGCGACGATCCACAGCACCGTCAGCGCGCCGCCGAACACCGGCGCGTCAACGAACAGGCTTATCCTGACGCCCACGACGGCAAGCGCCGCGCCGACCGCGCACTGAATGAGAAGCTTTTCCTTGACCGATACGCGCCTGATGTCGTCCACAAGCCCCAGGAGCATGATGATGAGGCCGCCAAGCATGACGGCGAAGAGTTCCCTGCCGCGGAACAGGATGCCCTTGAAATGCCCGACGAGGTCCGGCGTGAGCGCGCTCGGCGCGGCCCCGGCGGACGCGAAGGCCGTCGCCACGAAGAACGCGGCAATTATCGGCAGGGCAACGGCGAGAAATATCGCGATTCCGCCGCCCAGCGGCGTGGCGGCGGCGTGGAGTTTCCGCGCGGAAGGCTGGTCCATGAAATTCCATCTCCGCGCGCGTCCCATCATCACTTCCGTGAGAATGAGCGAGAGCGCGAGCGCCGCGACGAACAGCAGGAATACCGCGAGTCCCGGTCCTATCAATTCATCTCTCCCAAAACAAAAACAAATGTGACAACGTGTAACAAAGGGGTCAGGCCCCTTTATTACACGTTATTATTGGAGGCCGAAGGAGTGGAGTTCGGCGTTCATGTCGATGGCGGCCTGCTCGGCGGCGCGCTGCCAGTTGTCCTCGCCGAAGCGGTCTTTGTATTTGGGCGACTTGCAGGCGAAGATTATGCCGCGCGAGGAATTGACTATCGCGCCCAGCCCGTCGGCGTTGTAGAAGGGCTTGAGTTCCGCCGCGCCCGCGCCCTGAGAGCCGTAGCCGGGGACGAGGATGTAGGAGCGAGGCATGATGGCGCGGACTTTTTGCGCCGCCTCGGGGCATGTCGCGCCGACGACCGCGCCGACGGCGGAGTAGCCGCTTTCGCCGATGAGGGCTTCGCCCCATTTCGCCACGTATTTCGCGAGTTTCACGTAGACCGCCTCTCCGCCCGCGTCGAGGTCCTGGAGTTCCGCGGAGGACGGGTTGGAGGTTTTCACGAGGACGAAAAGGCCCTTGCCGTATTTGGCGGCGTCGTCGATGAAGGGCTTGACGCCGTCGTGGCCGAGGAAGGCGTTGACGGTGACGGCGTCAACGGGGAAGGCTTCGAGGGCCTCGCCGTCGATGTCGGTGCGGCCGAGGTGCGCGGCGGCGTAGGCCTCGGCGGTGGAACCGATGTCGGAGCGTTTCACGTCGCCGATGACGATGAGGCCGCGGGCCTTGGCGTGCTCGCAGATTTTTCGGTATGCCTCAAGGCCGGCCACGCCGAACTGCTCGTAGAATGCGACCTGGGGCTTGACGGCGGGGACGTGGGGCGCGACGGCGTCGATAATGCCGGTGATGAACCGCGTGACGGCGGCGGCGCCCGCGGAGAGCGTGCGGCCGTGTTCCTTGACCGCCGAGGATTTTATTTTCGCGGGCAGGTCCTTCCAGCGCGGGTCGAGGCCGGCGACGGCGCTACTGCGCTTGCTCCTGATATGCCTTATCAGTTTGTCCGCAAAGTGTTCCATCAGACGGATGCTCGCCGAAGAGTTTTTCCTGTAATCCGGCGTCAAGCGCGCCGAGGGCCTCGACGTTGAGGTTGAGTTTCCGCGCGATGCCCTTCGCGCCTTCCGCGCGCTGGGCGGAATCCCTGAAGAGGGACGGCCGCACGAAGACGGCGGCCCTGTTCCTGAGCGAGAAGTTCTGCGCGTAGGCCGCAATCAGGCGGCGTTCCTTGCGCGTGAGTTTGTGCGCGCGGCACAACTCATTAAACACGCGCTTGCCCTCGCGGTCAACGAAAATCTCTTGAATGACCCGCCTGATGAAGAGCAGGAGCAGGACCAGGCCGAGAATCACGAGCAGGGCTATGAGGAACGTGTCGCCGCCCTGGTTCTCGCCGAAACTCCTGCTGAAGCGTTCGGGCCACGAACCATTGTCGTCAAATGAGTTCATTGTTCATCACCCGGTTTTGCGTCTGACGGATTGCCGCCGGACCTGATTTTTGCAAGGGCGTCCGCCGCCTTTTCCCTGACTTTCTCCTCCGCATTGCCGCGAATGATTCGCATCATGGCCACGCCCGCTTCCGGCATGTGGAGTTCCCGCGCGAGCCATATTGCGGAAATCAGCATGGCTGGGTCGGCCTGGGCGCACATGTCGAGAAACAGGCCGCGGTATTCCGGATCCCGGAAACGATAAAGGCATTTGACCAGGTTCGCGCGGATGCGCGGCACGGCGCTGTGCGCGAACTCCTTGACGACGCGCAGGCAGTTGCGCTCGCCCGCGAATTCGAGCGTCTCTATTGCGTTGGCGACGACGCGGCTGTCCGGGTCGTTAAGGGCCGCAAGGATGGCCCCGCGGGCGGTTGCGGACTTGAAGGCGCCGAGCGCGGCGACGGCGGTGGCGCGGACAAAGGGGTTGGCGTCCGATGCGAGCGCAATAACGTCCGACTCCATTTTTTCATCGGGGCTTGCCACGGTTATTATCCTGAGCGCCTTTATCTTGGTTTCTATTTCCGCCCCGGCAAGCGCCTTGGCGAGTTCCTTTTCCAGGTTGTGGTTTATCTTGGTCAGGGCCGAAGCCACGAGCACGCGCGTCTTGCGCCCCAGCGTATCGAACGCCCGCATGTACGCCTTGAAACTGTACCCGGACACCTCCTGGGCGGCGACTTTGCGCACGGAATCGTACTGGCTGAGCAGTTGCCTTATGACCAGCTCCTCCCTGCGCGCGTCGTCGAAAGCGAGCAGCGCGCGGGTGGTTTGGAGTTGCACCTCCTCGTCAGGGTCTTTAAGGAACCGGCTGAGGGAGTCCACATCGGCCTTTTGGCGAGAGGTGATCTCCGCCACCGCGATGCGCCGTATGCGCGCGGTACCGCTGCGCGTCAGTTTCTCCAGGCAGGGATATGATTTTTCCGCGTTCACGCGCGGGTCAAGTATGACGGCGAGCAGCCTGTCCTGCAGAGATGCATCGAACCCATCCATGCTTTCGTTGACCCCCTTCCACCAGACCGGCTCCCCCCACCACTGGGCGAGCGCCACGATTGCCTTCGGTTCTCCCAGTTGGAATATCTTTCGCAGCGCGTCCCGCGGGGCTTGCGGTTCGCGTTTCTTGAGCACGAAATCCGCCTTGCGTCTTATCGTCTCGTCCTTGCTGAGATACATGAGCGCGACCATCGAGTCCCAGCGCTCAACGGCGTTTTCCGCGAGGATTCGCGCCAGGTCCGCGGCGACGCGTTCATTGCCGGGATCGAAGGCCGTCATAAGCATCGCGTGGCACTCCTCTCCCAGCAGGAGCATGCCCCGCAGGATGTTCGACTCGCGGTGGCTCTTGTAGGAGCGGAAGAGTTCCGCGAAGACGGCGAAGATGTCTTTGCGGCTTCGCGCGGCCGCCTCGGCCAGCGCGGCCGTGTCGCCGGGCTTCAGCCGCCCGCTCAGCGCGGAGTAGTTTTGCGCCGTCCTGAGCAGCGCCAGGCCGGCCCTGCGGCGCAGCCTCTCGTCTATCCCGGAGAAGACCGGCGCCAGCATGTGCAGCAGGCGGGTCTTGCCGATGTCCGCGATTATCTGGATGGCGTTGCATTTCGCGTCGTAGGAGCCTTCGTCGAGGACCTTGCGCAGGTGCGGCACGAGCGAGTCCTGCCGCTCGAGGATTTTGCTTCTCTGGGAGGAGTCAAGGCGGGCGTAACTGCCCACCAGCCTGGGGGCGGCGAGGTCCCACCTTTTTTCGATGAGGCGGTCAAACACCGTGGCGCGCACCTCCGGCAGGGGCTCGTGGGCAATCGCGTCCACAAGCGCGTCCAGCGCCCGCTCCGACGGGCTTTCAATCAGGATTTTTATGCTCAGGTCCAGGCCGCTCATATCGCTTTCCAAACAACGGGCACGGTATCTCCACGAAGACAGCGCTCCGCATCCTTTATCGGCATGGGCGGGCGGGCGACTGAGCGGAAAGTTCAAAGTTGAAAACACCAAAACAAAGGGGTCTGACCCCTTTAGTTTGGTGTTTTTGTTTTTGGGTTGGGGTTAAGCGGCGCGCGCATATGAGAAAAAAACATTTGACATCGGCGGGGATGTTGGATAATATAATTGGCTCGAATTTTTTCGCATTAGCGGCAACGGCTTTAGCGATGCGAGCGCCGCCGTGTGATTGGAGGAGAGGGGCGCGGATCGCTGTGCGCGGAGTCACGAATGAGAAAACCCCTGATTGCCGGCAACTGGAAGATGAACAACGACCTGGCGTCGGCGCGCAAACTGGCCTCGGACCTGGTGCAGGCGTTTGCCGGCGTCGAACAGGTGGAAGTGGCGGTGTGCCCCGCGTATGTCCACCTGCATGCCATCGGCGAGGTCCTCAAGGACAGCCCCATCGCGCTCGGCGCGCAGGACTGCTACTGGCAGGACAACGGCGCCTACACGGGCGAGGTATCGGCCTCCATGCTCGCTGACGCGGGGTGCAAGTACGTCATAGTGGGGCACTCCGAGCGCCGCCACACGCTAGGCGAGGGCGATGAGTTGATAAACCGCAAGACGCTCAAGGTCGTCGAGTCGGGCCTCAGCCCCATCCTGTGCGTCGGCGAGACGCTGGCGGAGCGCGAGCGCGGCGCGACGGAACAGGTTGTAACGCGCCACATCGCGACCGGCCTGGCCCACATAAAGGAGGAGCACGCAAGGCGCATCGTCATCGCCTACGAGCCTGTCTGGGCCATCGGCACCGGCGTCAACGCCACCCCCAAGCAGGCCAACGACGTTCACGCCCTCATCCGCCGCCTTCTCGCGCAAAAGTTCGGCCCGGAAATCGCATCCGAAATCCGCATCCAGTACGGCGGCAGCGTCAAGCCGGACAACATCAAGAGCCTTATGTCGCAGCCCGAAATCGACGGGGCGCTGGTGGGCGGGGCGAGTCTCAAGGTCGATAGTTTCGAAAAAATCGTCAAGTATTTCCAAGTGAGCACGGCAAATCAACCGTAGCGAGGTCTTCCGATGATTCATTTTGCCCAGATGCACGCGACGTTGGCGGTCCTTGAATGGCTCAAACTGCCGATAATGATCCTTTTCATCCTGTCGGGGATATTGCTTATACTCGTGGTGCTCGCGCAGGCCACCAAGGGCGCGGGATTGGCGGGGGCCTTCGGCATGGGCGGGGACACCACGGTGCTGGGCACAAGGGCCGGCACCTTCCTGGGCAAGGTAACCGCGGTCCTCGCGGCGATTTTTCTCCTCCTGGCGCTGATCTATGCCGTCATCGACCAGTCCGGAAGGCCGTACTCATTGGCGGCGCCGCCGCCGGGGCAAGGCGAGGACGAAGGCCCATGACAAGTTCCGGCCACCAGGAAACCTCTCTTAGGGACGCCGCATAATGGACAGCATGACAGGCTACGGCAACGCCACCGCCGAGGGCAAGGACGAACTGATTTCCGTCGAACTCAGCAGCGTCAACAACCGATACCTCAAAATCAACAGCAAGGCGCCGGAAATCCTCTACCCCTTCGAGCGGGAGATCGAGGAAGCGATAACCGGCAAGACCATCCGCGGGACCGTTTACGTGACCATCGCGATACAGTCGTCGGACATCGACGGCTCAAGCAAGATAGACGAGGAAGTCGCCGCGGAATACATCAAGCAGGCCCGCGCGCTGGCGAAGCGCCACAAACTGTCCGACCAGATAAGCCTCGACGCGCTCCTCGCCCTGCCCAACGTCATACGGCCCAAGGTGAGCGGCGAACGAGAAAAGCAGGCGCTCTGGAAAAGGGTGAAAACCGTCCTCGACCGCGCGCTGGACAACCTCTGCCGCATGAGGGCGAACGAAGGCGCGAAACTCAAGAAGGAAATGGTCGCGTGCATCGCGCTGCTCAAGCGCCTCCTCGCGGATGTCGACCGCCGCCGCCCCGCAATGGTGGACGAGTATAAAAAGAGGTTCCAGGCGCGCCTCAAGGCGCTCCTCAAGGAATCCGGCGTCTCAATGCCCGAAGAAGGGGTCCTGCGCGAGGTCGCCATCTTCGCCGACCGCTGCGACGTCGCCGAGGAAATCAGCAGGCTCAGCAGCCACTTCTCCCAGTTCCTCGCCGCGCTCGACTCGAAGGACGCGCCCGGCAAAAAACTCGACTTCATCACGCAGGAAATGCTCAGAGAGGCCAACACCATCGGCTCAAAATCCAACGACGCGGATTCCACCCGCATCGTCGTCGAAATGAAAACGGAAATCGGCAAGATCAAGGAACAGATTCAGAACGTGGAGTAGGCGTGAGCGAGGGGAAAAAGCGCGGAAGAATCGTCGTAATCTCCGGGCCGTCAGGCTCCGGGAAAACCACGATATGCGACCGCCTGAAAAGCGACCCCCGCATCCGCGTGGCCGTCTCCGCCACCACCCGACCGCCGCGCGGCGCGGAGAAGGACGGGGCCGAGTACCACTTTTTCCCGGCGCCCGAATTCGAGCGCCTCATCGCCGGCGGGAAACTGATAGAGCACGCCAAAGTCCTCGGCCACTATTACGGCAGCCTCCGCGAGCCGATGGAGCGCGCCGTTGAAGCCGGGCTTTGCTACATACTCAACATCGACGTGCAGGGCGGGATGACTATCAAAAAACTCCTGCCGGACTCCACGGCGATTTTCGTCGTGGCGCCCGGCGAGGAAGAACTCCGCGGGCGGCTCGAAAACCGCGGCACGGACTCCCCGCGGGAAATCCGCCGCCGCCTTGAACTCGCGCGCAAGGAAATGGAATACAAAAAATACTACGACCATGTCGTCGTCAACGACACGGTCGATAACGCGGTTGCCGAAATCAAAAAAAACATCTTTGGTGACAAATGATCTCCACGTTCACTCAAGACCCAATAGGGGGAAGGATAGCCGGCATGGTTGACGAGAAAAAAGACCACAACATTGACGACGTCGCCAAGAAAGTCGGCGGGCGTTTCAGACTGACCGTCCTGGTTCAAAAGCGGTTCAAGGAACTGAACGAATGGTCGCTGGAGACCGGCAAGAAACTGCCCCGCGACCTCATCGAGGCCATCCTCAAGGAAATCTGGGAAGGCGCCATTGAACTCCATGCCGAGCCCAAGGAGATGACCGCGGAGCAACTGCTGGGCCCCAAGGACGAAGACTAGATCCGCGGCTTCCCGTGTCCAGGCCCCTGAAAGGGGTCAGACGCCAAAGAGGAGGCCCCGACTTTGTCGGGGACGACGGGAGGGGTCTGACCCCCGCACCACTGGAAATATGACAAGCGCATCATGGCGGCACCTGAAATAGTTATCGGCGTTACCGGCGGCATCGCGGCCTACAAGACCGCGGAGATAGTCTCCACCCTCCGCCAGAAGGGCTACGGCCTCACCGTCGTCATGACCGCCTGCGCCCAGGAATTCGTCGGCCCCCTCACCTTCCGCGCGCTCTCCGGCAGGCCCGTCGTCGTCGACTACACCCTCGGCCCGGAGGAACACGGCCCCCGCCACATCTCGCTCGCCGAAAAAGCCGCCGTCATGCTCATCGCCCCCTGCACCGCCAACATCATCGGCAAAATCGCCCACGGCATCGCCGACGACATCCTCACCACCGTCGTCCTCGGCATGACATGCCCCATCGTCATCGCCCCCGCGATGAACAGGAACATGTACCTCAACCCCGCCGTCCAGGCCAACATCGCCCTCCTCAAGGAGTGCGGCTATCACATGATCGACCCCGAAGAGGGCTTCCTCGCCTGCGGGGACGCCGGCATCGGAAGACTGGCGGACGCGAAAAAAATAATGGAAGTCGTTGAAAAACTGGCCGGACCGGCGGAATGAGACTTTAGACATTAGACTTAAGCATTATCCGGTTAGTGCCGGTGAAAAATAGCGATCTTGCCAATAACCGTGCCACTTACAGCGCTGTTTGAACCGATGGCCATCTTTCAAAATATGTTGTGCAATAACCGTAATTAGAACAAGCGTATATGGCGTTTTTTGCCGGCACAGAGCGGATAATGCTTTTAGACTTTGAACTCTATTGCAAAATCCAGGCGAGCGACGGGTCGGACCCCATTACGGAGCGCAGGCGAGGGGGTCTGACGCCCGTGCCCCGGCGGGCCGCCCAGCTCGTAGATGGGGTCTGACCCTAGCGGAATTCGAGAGGGGAAAAACATGCGCTTTCTTGTTGCCGCTGGACCAACGCGCGAATTCATCGACGCCGTCCGCTTCATCAGCAACCCGTCCACGGGCCGCATGGGCATTGCCGTCGCACGACGCGCCCGCAAAAGGGGCCACCGCGTCACCCTCATCCTCGGCCCCACCCACCTTGAGCCGCCGAAAAATATCCGCGCCGTCAGAATCACCTCCGCCCGCGACATGCTCCGCGCCGTCAGCGCCGAATACCCCAAGTGCGACTGCCTCGTCATGACCGCCGCCGTCACCGACTACAAGCCAAAAACCCGGACCCGGCGGAAAATCAAAAAAGGCGACGCTCCCGTCACGCTCGAACTCGCCCGCACCCCGGACATCCTCAAGCAACTCGCTCCCCGCAAGGGAAAGCGCGTACACGTCGGCTTCGCCCTTGAAGTGCAGGACCCGCTCAAAAACGCGCGGAAAAAACTCGTCTCCAAGAACCTCGACTTCATCGTCCTCGATTCCCCCGAAGCATTCGGCGCTCAATCCGCCACCGGCGCCATAATCACCGCCTCCGGCGAAATCGAAAAATTCACCAAAATGCCCAAGGCCGGCATCGCCGCGCGCATAGTCGAGCGCGCCGAAAAAATCTTCAAAGCCATCTCCGGGAGGGCGCAATGAACCGGAACGTCACGGTAATAATCGCCGTCGCCATCGTCGTTATAGTGGCCGTGCTCGGCTACACGATGGTCCAGGAACTCCAAACGCGCTCCACCATGTCCGGCATGTGGGACAATCTGGGCGAGGACGACCCCGCCGCCTTCGGCAAGGCGCGCGCGATATGCGGCGAGAACCTCGCCCGCGCGCTCCCCATGCTCGTCAAGGCCACCGTGGACTCCAGCGCCACACGCCGTAGAAACGCCGTCGGCGTGCTCGCCTCCTTCGCCGCCGACCTCAAGGACAGGGAACGCATCGCCACCGACGCCCTCGTCGCGCGCCTTGACGACCGCGACGCATCCGTCCGCGCCGCCGCCTGCATCGCCCTCACCGCGGACTTCCGCCACCAGGGCGCGATCGAAAAACTTGAAGCCATCGCCGAGGCGGACCCGGACATCACCACGCGCCGCGCCGCGCTCACAGGCCTCGGATACATCGCTGGCGACAACGAAGTCCTCTTCCTCGCCGCGAAACTCAAGAGCGGCGCCGCTCCCGCCGGCCCCGAGGAGGCGAAAGAGGCCGAGCAGATTAAAAACGCCGCATCCCGCGCCCTCGGCCTCACAGGCCGCGCCGACGCGCTGATGATCCTCCTCGCCCAACTCAGGGAAAAGGAAAGCATCCCCCTCCAGACCGAGCAGATGCTCTCCATCGCCTATCTCGCGGGCGACCTCGACGCGGCGGACCTCAAGGAAAAAGTCGTCAAGGCGCTCGCGGAATACCGCGCCGAGAAAAGCATCGACGCGCTCCTCATCCAGTCGATGTCCGGCCCCGTCACCCCCGCGCCCGAAGAGCAGGACGGCGAAATCCGCGCCCTCCTCGGCGCGCTCCTCAATGCCTGTCATGCCTGGGGCGCGGGAAAGGAAGCGGATTTCTTCATCGAGAAAATCAAGTCCGCCCCGGACGGCGAACGCGCGATGCATGAAGGCGTCGTCAGCGACCACATCGTTTTCCTCATGCAAACCGGCACGCTCGTCAGCGGCAGGAACATCAGGGTCGTCGCCGACATCAGCGACGAGGACGCCGCCCTCCTCCTGGACATCTGCGGAAAACTCGTCGACCTCATCGGCTCGCGGAGCAACCAGTTCGCGCTGGACAACCTGCGCCTCGTCACGGGCTTGAATCTCGGCGACGATGTGATAAAGTGGCGCGAGCAATATGCGAAATGGACGACAGGCGCGGAAAAGTTCAAAGTCGAGCCGCTCCCCGAAAAAGGCGCGGACAAGGAGTGAACAATGACAGTTGAATTGAAGATTCACAGGCTTCCCGGCAGCGAGGACATCCCGCTGCCCTGCTACATGAGCGAGGGCGCAAGCGGCATGGACCTCTACTCCGCCAACGCCGAGCCGGTGACGCTCGCGCCCGGAGAAATCAAACTGCTGCCCACCGGCATCCGCATTGAACTGCCGCCCGGCTACGAGGCGCAGATACGCCCCCGCAGCGGACTCGCCGCAAAGCACGGCGTCACCGTCGTCAACACCCCCGGCACCATCGACAGCGACTACCGCGGCGAGGTGAAAATAATCCTCGGCAATATCAGCCGCCAGCCGTTTGAAATAACGCGCGGCACGCGCATAGCCCAGATGGTGATAGCGCAGGTCGTCCGCGCCCGAATCACCGAGGCCGACTCCCTCAACGACACCGCTCGCGGCGCGGGAGGCTTCGGCCACACCGGCGCCAAGTAAAATAATCCGCTGACTTTTCCGGCGAAAAAATGAGCCTTATACTAAAATCAATCCTGCTGGGCATCCTGCAGGGAATAACCGAGTTCCTGCCAGTGAGCAGTTCCGGCCACCTGGCCGTCGTGGAGTACGCGCTCAAAAAAAACGGCGCGGAGATCTTCCCGCCGGAATTCGAGATGTTCTTCAACGTCGCCATGCATTTCGCCAGCCTCCTGGCCATACTGCTGTTCTTTCGCGGGCGCATTGTCGATATATTCAAGGCCGGAAACAGGCGCGTCCTGGCCCTGATAATCGTCGGCTCCATCCCCGCCGGCATCGTCGGCGTCGCGCTGGAAAACATGGGGACCATGGACGCCCTCAACGAAATGCCGGTCGTCATAGGCCTCTGCTTCCTCATTACCGCGGCGCTCCTGAAACTGACCGATTACGCGGCCGAGGCGGGATTCGAACTGCGAAAAGCCGGCTGGGGCAAGGCGCTGCTCGTCGGCGCGGGCCAGGCGCTCGGGATTCTCCCCGGCGTCTCCCGCTCAGGCGCCACGATTTCCACCGGCCTTGTCGCCGGGCTGAAACGCGAGGACGCGGTCGTCTACTCCTTCTTCCTCGCCATCCCGGCCATACTCGGCGCGGCGTGCCTGAAGTTGCTGGGCCTGGTGAACTTGCTGAAGGAAACGCCCGAGAAGGCCCCTGACTTCGGCGTGGTCCTCGCCGGCTTCATCGCGGCCTTCGTCACCAGCCTCATCGCGATAAAGTTGATTCTGGTCATCGTCCGATTAAGGAAGTTCTCGCTGTTCATGTACTATTGCCTGCTGGCCGCCGCGGCCACTTTCGTCATCGCGTTCATATACCGATAAAATAAACGTCAAAAAAAACTCCGTGTTCTCCGTGTTCTCCGTGGTGAAAATACTCGTCGATTGAACAATGAACCGCCCTGATTTCACAACCACCGTCGTAGGCATTGGGCTATGCGGGCTTTCCGTGTTCCTCCTGCTCAGCATGGCCACCTACGACCCCGCGCCGTACCTGCCCCACGCGGGCCAGGAAGCGCCGCCCTCCGCGAACTTCTGCGGCGCTATCGGCAACGTCTTCGCCGACAGGCTCCTCAATACATGGGGTTGCGCCGCATACGCCATGCCGCTTATCCTCCTCTACTGGGCCATCCTCATCCTGCGCAAAAAAGAAATCCACCGCGTCTGGCTCAAGGTCACGGGCTCCATGCTCCTCCTCTTCGTCATGGCCGGCATCGAGAACGTCGTCCAGTTCCCCTGGGCCGTCGCAATGGGCGGCATCGGCCCCGGAGGACTCGCCGGAAAATTCGTCGGCAAAGACGTCCTCGGCAATGCGGGCTTCCTCGGCAGCATGATTATCCTCCTCACCTTCCTCGCCGCGTCGCTCTTCTTCGTCGGCGAGGCCGCCCTGTACCGCACCGGCAAGGAGATGGCGGTGCGCGCCGTCGCGCTGATAAACGGCGCGTGGGCCAAGTTCTCCGCCTGGCGGCTGGCCCGCGCGGGCCGCGGCGCGCAGGCCAAGCAGTTCACCCCAAAGGAAAAACGCAAACGCGTCGAAGAATTCCGCAAAAAAATGAACAAACAGGATGAGCCGAAGCCCGCGCCCGCCTCGCCCGTCCAGACCGTCATGCGCCTCGCCGGGCCTCTTCCGCCCCCGCCGCCAGTCCCGCCCGCCACCGGCAAGCCCTACATACTGCCCCCGCTCGACCTCCTCGACGAACCCGCGCCCGTCAACACCGCGGGCGCAAAAGACTTCATCAACGACTGCATCGAAACCCTCAACACCACGCTCGAAAACTTCGGCATCGACGCCGCCGTCGTGGACTACAGGCGCGGTCCAGCCGTCACCATGTTCGAAATCGAACTCGCCGCCGGCGTCAAGGTCCATAAAATCCTCGCCCTCAGCAACGACCTCGCCATGGCGCTCAAAGCCTCCGGCCTCCGCATCATCGCCCCAATCCCCGGAAAATCCACCGTCGGCATCGAAGTCCCCAACCGCGCAAAAGAATTCGTCCGCCTCAAGGAACTCCTCTCCTCCGAGGCCGTTAAGGACAACCTCGTCCGCATCCCCGTCCTCATCGGAAAGGACACCGCCGGCACGCCCATCATCGAAGACCTCGCCCGCATGCCCCACCTCCTCATCGCCGGCACCACAGGCTCCGGAAAATCCGTCTGCATCAACGCACTCATCCTCAGCATCCTCTACCGCAGGACCCCGGAAGAAGTCAAACTCATCCTCGTCGACCCCAAGATGGTCGAACTCTCCGGCTACAAGGACATCCCGCACCTCCTCACGCCCGTCGTCACCGACATGAAAAAGGCCCCCGCCCTCCTCGATTGGGCCACCGTGAAAATGGACGACCGCTACCGCCTCTTCCATCAGGCCGGCGTCAAATATATCGACGACTACAACCGCCTCGGCGAGGCCCGCATCCGGGAACTCTTCGAGGACGCCGAAGGCGTCGGCGGCGAGGAAATCCCCTTCCACCTGCCGCACATCGTCATCGTCATCGACGAACTCGCCGACCTCATGATGGTTGCCGCGAAGGAAATCCAGAACTCCATCACGCGCCTCGCCCAGAAGTCCCGCGCCGTCGGCATCCACGTCGTCGTCGCCACCCAGCGCCCCAGCGTCGACGTCATCACCGGCCTCATAAAATCCAACATCCCCGCCCGCATCGCCTTCCAGGTCACAAGCCAGGTCGACTCCCGCACCATCCTCGACGCAAACGGCGCCGAAAAACTCCTCGGCTCAGGCGACTGCCTCTTCCTCGTACCCGGCACCTCAAACCTCATCCGCGCGCAGGGCACATTCGTCAGCGAACCCGAAATACGCAAAGTCGTCGAATACGCCCGCTCCCAGGGCCCGCCCTCATACAGCCAGGAACTCATCAAGGTCGGCGTCGAAGGCATGCCCGAAGACATGGAAAAAGACGAACTCTACGAGGAAGCCGTCCGCTTAATCCTCGAAAGCCAGCGCGGCTCCGTCTCACTCCTCCAGCGCCACCTCCAAATCGGCTACACCCGCGCCGCCCGCCTCATCGACATGATGGCCCTCGACGGCCTCGTCGGCGAATACAAAGGCAGCAAGGCCCGCGAAGTCCTCATGACCCTCGAAGACTGGGAAGCCCGCCAAGCCCGGCAAGGCTGAGGAAATGAGGCTTGAGGATAGGAGAAAATATGACAGCCCCACGGGAAATCATACAACTGGTGGAACGCTTCACGCGCCACCGCGACGCATACCACGCCCCCGCTTACAACGAGGCGCAGGTCCGCAAGGAATTCATCGACCCGCTATTCGAGGCGCTCGGCTGGGACATGGCCAACCGCCAGGGCAAGGCCGAGGCCTACAAGGAAGTAATTCACGAAGCATCGCTCAAGATTTCCGGCGCAACCAAGGCCCCGGACTACGCCTTCCGCATCGGCGAGACGCGGAAGTTCTTCCTGGAGGCGAAAAAACCCGCCGTTGACATCAAGGCCGGAATCGACCCCGCCTACCAACTCCGCCGCTACGCATGGTCGGCGAAACTCCCGCTATCCATCCTCACCGACTTCGAGGAATTCGCCGTCTATCAGTGCAACATCCGTCCACGCCCCACCGACAAGGCCGCCACCGCCCGCGTGCGCCTATGGTCGTACCTCGACTACGTTGAGAAATGGGACGAAATTGCCGGCATCTTTTCCAAGACCGCGATTGAGCAAGGCTCCTTCGATAAATTCGTCGGTTCCGAAATCGGCAAGCGCGGCACGTCGGAAGTCGATGCGGAATTCCTCACGGACATCGAGGACTGGCGCGACATGCTGGCGCACAATATCGCCTCCCGCAACCGCCGCCTCTCCGTCGATGACCTCAACAACGCCGTCCAGCGCACCATCGACCGCATCATCTTCCTGAGGATGTGCGAAGACCGCGGCATCGAGCCTTACGGCCAACTACAGCGGCTAGTCGACAACGGATATATTTACTCGGACTTGCTGAAACTTTATGAGCGCGCCGACAAGCGCTATAACTCCGGCCTCTTCCACTTCGAGCACGAAAAGGGACGTGGCGAACCGGACACGCTGACCCCGAGCCTCAAAATCGAAAACGACATCCTCAAAAAAATCATCGGCAGTCTCTACTACCCCGACTGCCCGTACGAATTCTCCGTCCTCCCCGCTGAAATACTTGGCAACGTCTATGAGCAATTCCTCGGCAAGGTCATTCGCCTTACCGCGTCCCACCAAGCGCGCGTGGAGGAAAAGCCCGAAGTCAAAAAGGCCGGCGGCGTCTATTACACCCCAAAATACATCGTTGACTACATCGTCAAGAACACCGTCGGGAAACTATGCGAAGGCAAGACGCCAAAGCAGATTGAGAAGTTGCGCATCCTCGACCCCGCCTGCGGCTCTGGCTCCTTCCTGCTGGGCGCGTACACCTGCCTGCTGGATTATCACCGCGACTGGTACGCCAGGCGCTGGCCGAAACAATTCAAAAAGGAAATGTACCGGGACAAACTCGGGCAATTGCACCTTGCGACCGCTGAGAAGAAGCGGATACTGCTGAACAATATCTACGGCGTGGACATCGACCCGCAGGCAGTAGAGGTAACGAAACTGAGTTTGCTCCTCAAGATATTGGAGGGCGAGAACGCGGCGACGCTTGAACAGCAGCGGTTGCCGCTTGACGAGCGCGCCTTGCCCGACCTCGACAACAACATCAAGTGCGGCAACTCGCTCATCGGCCCGGACTACTTTTCCGACATGCTCATCCCCGACCGCGAAGAAATGAAGCGCATCAACCCCTTCGACTGGAAACACGAATTCCCTGAGATTTTTCTCAACACCAAGAACACCAAGAATAAAGGAGGATTTGATTGCGTCATCGGCAATCCGCCGTATATATTCGGAGAATGGCTAAAGCCAGAGGAAAAGCGATATTTCGAACGAACTTACGCCACAGCAACAGGCCAATACGATTACTACCATCTGTTTGTGGAGATGGCGGGAAGGGTATTGCAAGTCAAGGGGTTACACAGTCTAATAATACCTGATGCGGTTCTTGCCAGAGAGGAAACATCGCGGATTCGTAAAATATGGAGCTCGACAAGCCCTTTGCTACGGGTAGCACACGTCGGTAGTGTATTTAAGGGAGTAGGGGTATCCTCGATCGTTTTTGTGTCTCAACGCGGGGGTATGCATCCCTCCAGTATCGCTGTTGACGAAGTTACACCGGAAGCCACAATTCACAAAACAGATATTTCATCAAAACGGTTACGTGAAACACCGCATCATCGTTTGTTGATAAATGTATCAGATGCGAACTACGTGATACTGAAGAAACTCCGTGCATTTCCTCCCATGAGTAACCGAATAGATGTTAGCAGAGGAGAGGAAATCGGTAAAAAGGACGCTGAGCGTGGTCGAGGTACAATCCCGATCATTGTTGGTGAAGACATAGAGAGGTACTCTTTGAGGGCAGGCAAAAGGCGAATAAGCGCAATAATGATTGAGAAGGGAATCGACTTTTATCGAGGTCCCAAGCTCCTAATGCCTAAAACTGGCAAGCATCCCATGGTAGCCCTAGATCACTCAGACGCCGTGTGCATGCAATCAGTTTATATGATACGCACACTCCAAGAAGCAATCAATATCAAGGTTCTCCTTGCCATCCTAAACTCTAAACTCGCTTTTTGGTTTTTTCACTCTACTGTGACGTCTTACAAGAAACTTTTCCCGCAGTTGAATCAATCGGACGTCTATGACCTTCCAGTGCCTGAGAC
>Ga0315293_10001807_pt1 | contig 20762 bp, 15 predicted proteins | sample YL17G13_20_MG_FD_203071 | JGI IMG/M metagenome (GOLD analysis project Ga0315293, IMG submission 203071) | Sediment microbial communities from Yellowstone Lake, YNP, Wyoming, USA - YL17G13_20 | ecosystem: Environmental > Aquatic > Freshwater > Lake > Sediment | place: USA: Wyoming | collected... | reverse complement strand
CAGGATACTTTTGTATAAATCGATATTTCTCGCATTGGGGTCTGGCTCACCAAACCCAGCATAGCCGCCTTTAAGAGTTACGCCATTAATGAGTTGAAATGTAGTCGTTCGGTCACCAGTGCCATCAGGATGGAGGGTGTCCTCATCCGGTCTGTAAATGTCCTGGGCGACCCGAATCTCATCACCGCTCAAGGCGTTAGCCAGAGCATCCTGCAGATACTTGTATGCATCCACCCAGCTTGTCCCATTATTGGCCCCTGTCGCATCGGCATCAACGTAGAATGTTTTTGGAATCGGCGTGGCTTCTATAACAATCGATGCTGCTTCTAAAAAGCCGGAAGGTAGCTGTCGGGGAGGGGACTCCGGGACATAAAGGACTGCAGACATTCCTACTTTCACTGTGGCACGGCCATCAAGTAGAAAATCCCACGTTGCTCCCCAGTGAGGGTGAAATTCTGAGTCGCAAGTAAACGGCTGAGGGAAAGGATAAGTAGCTTCTCCTGCCCAGGGGCCTTTTGCCAACATATACACTCCATTGCTGGAGAAATATGCCTCGAAGCGCCAAGAAAAGGGCTGTCCCACATAAGCAACCCCAGCCAGAACAGTTCCCTCTGAAATAAATTGGACCTTGTGTACCTGGGATAGAGTTCTGCCAAGGTCAAATTCGAGCGGAACATGTTGCCCCGCAGTATATGGTCCTGCTGCAGGCAGCGGAACAGCAAATGTTTCCGCCCAACATACCGTTGACATAACAAGTAAAGCGATTACAGCAACCGTTTTTTGGAAATGTAACTTGGTCATTTTGCTTTCCTCCATTTTATGTATTGCGCCAAAACCGACGACAGTTATGTTAAAGGTCTCGTTCATTTTTTCTGTCCGCAAAGGCCTGCTAAAAGCAACGCAACTATTGCGAAATAGAACCTTCTTTCTAACCCCCGGCTCATAGTTTTTCTCCTAAAAGAATGTCTGCCTTAATTCTACCAAAATCTACCCGCCCTTGTCCAGCTTTTTTAGCCTGCATTTTTCCCAAACCGCAGATTTCGCAGATTAACGCAGATTAAATATAAATAAATAATCAGTGAAATCAGTGTAATCTGTGGTTAAAAAAAGTTTGAGGGCACTGCGAACTCAGCGTCCTCCGCGGTAAAAAACACGGTTTTTTGCGAACTAAAGAACCGGCAATTGAAAATCTTTTTGTGGAAAATCCCTCTGCCCTGTGCTATACTACCGTTGTTTTATTAAGAAATAGTAAATGTTCAATAGGACTCAAACTGACTGTTATTGAACAATAATCTTTCGTAACTGATATTTGGCCATACAGTTAATGTTAATTGTCATTCCCGCGAAAGCGGGAATCCAGACTTATAAAAATCAGTGTTAATCTGGGTTAATCCGTGTCTAAAAATAAAATCGGTCAGTTTGAGAATAGTAAATAATCAATTGTTATGGCCGGGTCCCATGCAAGCTGAGCCCGCAAATCTGGTCAGGCGGGGAACCGAGCAGCCATAGCGTGTGCCTGGCTGTGCCGTGGTAAACCCGGCCACCTTTGGAATTTTTTATTTACAATTTAATATTTACAAATTTAGCGGCGGTGGAGAATGGATCGTGAAGAACTAAAGAGGCGAACAAAAGAAGTTGAATTTCAAATTTGAAATGTTGGATTTCAAATTACTATGTACACTGTGTTGGCACGAAAATATCGTTCGCAGACCTTCGATGACGTCATCGGCCAGGATGCAATCAGCCAGACGCTCAAGAATGCCATAAAGACAGACAGAGTCGCTCACGCCTATCTTTTTACCGGCACCCGCGGCATCGGCAAAACTACTATGGCACGCGTTCTGGCAAAATCGCTCAATTGCCTGGCGGTCGGTGCCCCTACGGCACAACCCTGCTGCAAGTGCGATGGCTGCATTGCAATAAACGCCGGCGACGACATCGATGTCATTGAGATAGACGGTGCTACAAACAACGGCGTCGAGCAGGTTCGCGAGTTGCGGCAGAACGCTATCTACCGACCCGCACGCTCAAGGTTCAAGATTTACATTATCGATGAAGTCCACATGCTCACGGTGCCGGCTTTTAATGCGCTATTAAAGATTCTGGAGGAGCCTCCCAGCCACGTAAAGTTTATTTTTGCCACCACCGAGCCGAACAAGGTCATCCCGACAATTCAATCGAGATGCCAGAGGTTTGACTTCAGCAATATAACGCCGGGCAAAATCGCCGAGCAGCTACGGTCCATCCTAAAACAGGAAAAAATAAAATTTGAGGATGACCTGATTTTGTCGCTGGCAAAAATGGCAAACGGCTCGATGAGAGATGCGCTTAGCCTGCTGGATAGACTGATAAGCACCGGTATCGAACCATTGAGCGCCTCAATGCTCGAGGAGTTTTTAGGCTGTCCAAACAGCGAAAAAATCTGGAATCTAATCGGCAGGATTGCCGACAGCGATGCTGCCGGAACACTCGCGGCGATAGGGGATTTAGTCAGCGGCGGCGTAAGCGAGGTTCAGCTCGTTGATTCGCTTATCGAGTATATGCGCGACCTGATGGTAGTCAAATCCGCAGGTCTTGACAGCGAGCTTTTGGTTCTGACAGATGAGCAGCGAAAAATGGCCGGCGAGCTGGCCGAAAAATTCGATGTCGCGGCACTTGTCTATAACATAACGGCTCTTGAGAAACTGCGATGGACAATTAAAAATAGCGACACGCCCAGAGCGCTTTTAGAAGCATCACTTTTGCGATTTGCCTTGAGCGAGCATTTTCTTAATATCGACCAGCTTCTTTCCAGCCTGCAGGCTTGCCCTCGAACGAATTTACCGGGGAATAGTTCATCCGCTCCAGTTAAAAAAAAAGAACCGAGCACTATAGTGCAGAAAGATAGATTCACAAAGGCACAAAGTTGCAGCGAACAAATAACAGATGACAAGCAGCAAACCGCCGGTCACGGTCCGCAAACTACAAATAGCGAGCATCAAGCATCGCCTGTCCGCCGTAGCTTCAGCGAAGGCGGAAGTATCGAGAATCAGGAAAAAGCTCAGCCCTCTCCCAATCATCTTAAGACCAGCAACCAGAGAAGAAATGATATAGTAAATGACCCTGCTGTTAGAACGGTTCTTATTGGGCTTGATGCAACCATTACCCGCATCGAGGAATATCAATAGATATAAAGCAACCAAACTAAACCACATTGTACTGCGACATTACTCCTGCTGCTTCTCATTGCCTCCATCACATCAAACAACTAATACAAAATCTCAAAAACAAATGCACTACTGTCTTTCGTCTAATAACATCGTCTCATCCAGGCATTTTCGGATGAGGTATCGACTCTTTACTTAACTGTATGTGGTGAGATACGGACAGTTTTGCCGTTTTTCCATACCGCAAGTGGACGGCCTGTTTTCTTGTGCCGCTCAACAACTTGCCGCACCGCTTTTTTTAATGCCTCTTCTGCTTTATCTTGCAATGACATCCTTTTTTTCATTCGTTACCTCACGTCTCTTTGGATTATTTTGAACAACTCTTCTTTAACAACTTTCCTATGGCCATTTCGCCTCTTCGCTATCAACACAGGTTTTGCCTTTGAATTATCAAACATCATCCACGAATCAAGCAATGGTTCATACAAGTTGAAAAAATTATGAATACCGCGAGCAAAACGCCGCCGAACATCTTCAGCAGGCACATTATGTCCGCCTTCCCGAACCCTGTCTTTTATACGGGCTATTGCTAATTCCGGACTGGGAATCCACAGAAAAAAAAGATGCAGCGCGTAATTTCTCGCCTTTAATTCCGACAGCAACCTTACATAGGTCTTGCCGGACAGCGTTGTTTCAAAAGCAAAATCTACGCCGCGCTCCGCAAACTCCTGAATTTGCTGCAGTACGAGCCTTCCGGCTTTGATGGCTGCGCTGCGAGGTTCAAATGGAGATAATCCTTGAGCAATAAGGTCAGCATTTACAAAGTTCGGGCACTTGACATAATCAGGCAGGAACATCTTTGCAAATGTTGTTTTGCCCGACCCATTTGGCCCTGCGATTATGTAAACATTTTTGTTTTTCACAAAAATTACCCCGAAGATAACACCTCGCTTCAAAAAAAACGCTTCGCTCGACCCAAGCCTGTACTGAGCGAGCGAAGCGAGTCAAACAACTCCCCGAGTAGGGCTCGAACCTACGACCTAGCGGTTACGGCTTCCTTCAGGTTTCCCCAAAGACCGGACTATCTCATCACCATACACTTTGCCCGCGCTGGTGTAAGGTGCCGGGCGCTTATCAGGGCTTATTGGCACAGGCCGCCTCACCCTGTAGTCTCTGCACCTTCCTGTTCACTTGCTAAAATGCCCTGTGTGAACAGGCTTGGCTCAGGATTACCATTTCCGCATCAGCGGATTCAGGCTTCCCTGAATTCACCCGGTTTTCATCCTGACGTTTCCATCAGGAGCTGCAACTTTGGCATAAGATACCTTTTATGCCCCGCATTACAGCCGCTCGCTCTACCAATTGAGCTATCGGGGAACAGCTAACTAAATCAACAACGTTCGAATTTCTATAGAGTATTATCTCAAATTCAACGACTTTGTCAAGGCTCATCTTCTTGAAGCTTTACCAAAAACCTTAGTCTATGCGGCTGACGTTTCACCCCTGACCACCCCGTCATATTAAATTCGGCCTGCAAAACGTCCCACAATCGCTGGGACAACATACAAATTATACTGATACTGGCAAAGCAGGTAGTTACGATATATAATTTAACACCTCTTAAAAACTTAAGTAATTTCGTCTATAATTCGATATAAAATTATTCCGGGCAATTTTTTAGAACAATTTGTTGGATTATTCGGTAGTTTTACGTCCTATACCAATAAGCGGTTCGCTGCTAAAATGTAATCCGGCAGAACAAAAAACCTGGCCGGCGCATCTTAATAAATTGAGCAATAGTGCCGTTTCCGAAAAGTGAGTATCACTTTTTGTCATTCCCGCGAAAGCGGGAATCCAGAAAATCGGCTAAAAAAGAAGGTTTATCACGTTATTGACAAGTTATGAAAAATTAACAGTTTTTTATTGGAAACGGCACTAGGGAATCAGTAACCCGTGAAATAATAAATTATTGTTAAAAATATGGCCAAAGACATACTCAACGTTGGTGGTTTCAGCATACAGGAACGTATCGGCACCGGCGCCCGCAGCACAATCTACCAGGCGACCGACCTCGAAGACAATTCACCTATTGCCCTCAAACGCAGCATATTAGAAAGACCCGAAGATGCAAGAATCTTCGAGCAGATGGAAACCGAATTCAAAGTGGCCAGGAAAATCGACCATCCCTACGTCCGCAAATGCTACAAACTAAAAAAAATTCGCAGCGTGTTCAAAGTAAAAGAGATGCTGCTTTCTATGGAGTTATTTGAAGGCCAAAATCTCGAAGACAGCCCCACCCTCAGCCTCGGCGATGTCCTGCTGGTCTTCAGAATGGTCGCAACGGGCCTTAACGCTATGCACCAGCAGGGATATATCCACTGCGATATAAAACCTAACAACATCCTTTTCAACAGCAAATCCGGCTCAATCAAAATAATAGACCTTGGCCAGAGCTGCAGAATCGGAACCGTAAAACCCAGAATCCAGGGCACCCCCGACTACATCGCCCCGGAACAGGTCAGGCGAAAACCGCTCGGCCCAAAAACCGACATCTTCAACCTCGGCGCCACAATGTACTGGGCGCTGACAGGAAAAAATGTTCCAACCTTAATACCCAAAAAGAACAAATATGGCCTGCCTGTAATTGAGCCGCTCCGGGCACCACATGAAATAAAGAAACGAATACCCACAAGCGTCTCAAAACTTGTAGTGGATTGCGTAAAGGATGACCCGGCCGAACGTCCAACCAATATGATGACCGTCGTCTCAAGGCTGGACCTGATGATACACAGTATTTTCAGCGACAGACTTAGTTCAAACAAAAATGCACCAGACGATAATTGACTTACTGAATAAGGCTGCTGACGCCAACAGCGAAGATAACTTTCGACGCGGTAATGTAATTTATCTGCCCACCGAGGGCAGTTTAATCGTCGCCGGTGACATTCACGGACACCGCCGAAATTTTGAAAGAATAATCGCTTTCGCAAGTCTCGATACAAACCCCGACAGGCACATCATCCTGCAGGAAATCATACACGGAGGCCCCGAAGACCAGCAGGGCGGCTGCCTATCGTATAAATTGCTGTTTGATGTCGCCCGCTACAAATTAAGCTTTCCCCACCGCGTCCACATCATTATGGGAAATCACGACACCGCTTTCATCAGCGATATCCAGGTGATGAAAGACGGCAAAGAAATGAGCCGCCCGATGTATTTGGCTATGCAGCGAGAGTTCCGGCAAGCCTGCCCCGAAATCATACAGGCCATAAGACAATTCCTGTTCTCCCAGCCGTTAGCTGTCAGATGCGATAATAGACTTTGGATTTCGCATTCTCTTCCCGCCGACCGTTTCATTGACAAATTCGACACCGGCATCCTCTCTCGACCCCTGCAGCCCGATGACCTGCACAGACCCGGCTCAGCGTATCTGTTGACCTGGGGCAGAAGACACAGCCAGGCCCTGCTTGATAAAATGGCCGAAATTCTTGATGTTGACCTTTTCATTCTTGGCCATCAGCACCAGCAGCAGGGCTGGACCCACGCCGGAAAAAATCTGATAATCATCGCCTCCGACCACAATCACGGCTGTCTGCTTTCGCTGGACCTGACAAAACCCTATACACTTGACGAGCTAATCAGCTCAATTCTACCGTTGACTTCTATCCCTGCTTGATTACTCTGATATACCGCATAACGAAATTGTGCGTATAGAGACCAAGAGTGTCTAAATTTCGCGGGAGTTCCCCGCCCGTGAAGGCGGGGGTGAGAGCAGTTTCCAGCAACGGAGTTGCTGGACAGGCGAAGCCTGGAACAGTAAGTGACACGTCTGTAAAGACGTGGGAATCTACCAAAAAGAAAGCGTGTTATCTGTCATTCCCGCGAAGGCGGGAATCCAGAAATCTTGAGACATTTGGAATTTTATTTTGTTGGATGTCCCAAAAAGGATTTTCTGCCCGATGGACTGGTATTTTTATATAGCCTTAGCGGCAATCGTCTCGCAGTTACTCTTTTTACTCCAGACGATTAATAACTTTCGCTACGCACTTTCCAAATACCGAAAAAAACGTTTATGGCAGCAATCGCAGGTTGTTTTGATTGTGCCTTGCAAAGGGTTAGACTCGGATTTTCAAAAAAATATCTCGTCATTTTTCGCACAGGATTACGCCAATTATCGCCTGTGGTTCGTGGTCGCCGACCAGTCCGACCCGGCTTATGGCGAACTATGCAAATTGAAAGATGACCTCAGCCAAAATTCTAAAGCACGCCAAATCCAGATACTGGTCTCAGGCCCTGCCAAATCCTGCAGCCAGAAAATCCATAACCTTCTTTATTGCTACAACAGAATCCCCGATTGTCTCGACATTCTGGCCTTTGCCGACTCCGACATCTCTGTCCGCACAGACTGGTTAAGTCACCTGGTTTGGCCGCTTCATCAGTCTAAAACCGGCGCATCCACAGGCTACCGCTGGTTTGTGCCAAAGAGCCAAAACCTTGCCAGCCTGGCCCTATCCGCTATCAACGCAAAGGTCGCTCAACTGCTCGGCAACACCCGCTTCAATCAAGCCTGGGGCGGCTCAATGGCCATCCGCGTCGAGACCTTCCGGCAGCTCGGCCTCGAAAAAATCTGGCCAAAGACTTTGAGCGATGACCTGTCGCTCGGCCCCGCAGTCAAAAAAGCCGGCTTGAAAGTCTCTTTCGTCCCCGCCTGCCTGGTGGCTTCCTACCAATCCATCACCTGGCGAGAGCTTTTTGAATTTGCCCGCAGACAATTCTTAATCACTCGCGTTTATGCCCCCGGAACATGGTGGTTCGGCTTATTGAGCTGTTTTACCTCAGTATTGGGCCTGTGGGCGACAGCCGTCATCGCAATCTATGCCGCAGCAGCCAAAGATAAAAACCTTCTCCTTTATGCCGCTGTTCCTATCGTCTTCTTTGTAAGCCAGCTAACCCAGGCAATACTCCGCCAGAAAATGGCAGGTAAATTGCTCGAAAAAGATTGGCCGCAGTTAAAGCCCGCCTGCATCGCCGATATCCTTGCCTTCTGGGCCTGGTCGATTCTGCTGTTATTTTTTATCATTTCTTCCGCCTTCGGCAATAAGCTCTGCTGGCGTGGAATATGCTATAAGCTCCGCAGCCCAACCGATATAATCATCCTCGGCAACAAGCCATAGCGACAAGGCCGGTCTCTACCGCCCCCGCACAAAAGCCGAAATAGATTTTAAGGTTAAACTATATATAGCTATCACCAATCAATTTTTTCTATATGGAATAATACGTTCTTGACTAATTCCGGCCGAGAATCAATAACATATTCAAAATATGTAAATGCGCCTGGCTCCAAACCACCATCAATGGAGCTTATCACATAGTTGCGCTCGAAACCCAAGTCCTTGCCTTTGGCATCTTGCACAATACAGCTGACATCGCAACTGTTAATGTGCCGGTTGCTAACGTTTGTGATTTTTACTTGCACACCTACCATTTCTCTCCCATAGCTTTTAGTTGTGACAACCTGAAATTCTAGGGGGTTAGAAACAGGAGTTTTCTTTGCGGTTGCAGGAACTTCTGACTTGGGCTTTGTCAATAATGCCCAACCTACAAAGCCAATGGTAAGACACAGTGCCCCCGAAATAATTGCAGGCACTAATATATTTTGCTTCATTTTCGACCTCTTTGAAAAATTTGGCCCAAATATAACTTGATACAATTCTATACTTTTTGGGAATATTAAACAAGGAAGACCGGTCAAGATATTGCTTTTTAGGCAGGTTCTGTTAAAATCGAGAGAAACAACAATCTGGACGACAGGCTGACCTGAAAGAAAGCAGGTGAGAAATGAGCAACAATCGTCATTCTCAAAACACAACGCTCCGAGAGGAAAAAACTATTCCTTGCAATTGCGGCCAGAACACTCACCTTATTCGGCTGCCGGATGGATGGCACTATCATAAGATACACGGCACTAACGAGTCTTTAAGTAACGGCAGGTGTTTTAATTGTCGTGTTCCTCTGGATATGTCATTAGCAGTTGATATATTTATCGTTCCAAACCATCCGTATTGGACAGATCAAGAACGCATATTTCAAGAGGATAAAGTTTGGTACGAGGCAAAACCGGATGAAATCACTGCAATAAGAAAGAAAGTGCCTGGGTGGACGCCGGACAATCCGCAATGGTCTGAAGTGAAAGCAAAATTACTAAAAATAAGCAACATCAGCATTAGATTTGCAGATTGTAAAGATATTAAATTTGGTGATATATCTGCTATTTTTCGAAATGAATCTGAGGCCGAACAGCCAGAGGAAATGGAGCGGAATGCTACTCTTGATAAAATAAGAGCTTGGCTCAAAAAGCATCCCCATAGTTATGGTCTCATAGGTGGTGCTATCTTTCTGATTCTTTTCTTCATTCTGGGACTGTTCAGGGCACAATGGCGAAATTGGTGCTGGGGGACGGCCGTTATATCATTATTGGTGCTTATACTGTCCTTATTGGGTGGCAGAACCTCACGATAGCGATGGATTGAGATTGCTTAACTGAGCTCGCAATGACGCAGAAGATAGATTCCTCAACTTCCCTCGACCTTGCTCAGGACAGGTCTGCGTTAGTTCGTGTCTGATTTGAATTTCGAGTTTCGAGCATTCGATATTGTTTCGTATTTAGGATTTCGTGCTTCGGATTTTAGACTAAATCTACTACTTACCACTCACCACTCACAAATCACGAACCACGATCGGCGAGCCACGAACTACGAAATGTCCGCAATGTCGCTTTGCGCTTTGCCCTCCAGACGTTCGGCGGGCGAGCCGACAAGATATATCCTGTTTTTGCCGCTGCGCTTCGCCTCTAATAGTGCCTCATCGGCCCGCTGGAAAAGCTCCTGTGCTGTCGAACCATCTCGCGGAAAGCTCGCAAGCCCCCCGCTTATTGTCAAAAGTCCCTTACCCGCAGGCCCTAATAAATGCAGCTCTGTCTTTTGCAGTTCTCTTAGCAACCTGTTTGCTATAATGATGGCCTCCTGAGGATGCTCAGCCATCGCCGAACGCCTCTCTGCTTCTTTGCCATCGACTTGTCGGGGCTGCGGCACATCCCAGAACACAACCGCAAACTCATCCCCGCCGATTCTGCCTACTACATCATGCTGACGGCAGCACCGCCGCATCAAGACGGCAGCCTGTCTTAAAATCTCATCACCGGCTCGATGACCATAATCATCATTGTAGTGCTTGAAGTCATCAATGTCGAAAACAAGCAGTGTCACCCGTCCGTTCTCACGCCTGGCCTGCTCTAAAATCTGCCTCGAAAATTCCCAGATGTATCTTCTGTTTTTTAGCCCCGTTAAATCATCCTCCGTAGCCAGCTCTTCAAGCAATTCTATCTTTCTTTTTGTCTTTGCATCGACGCCCCGCACCAATTGACCTATCGATTCCTCTTTTGCCAGAATTCCGCTGGCACCTTTGCGACCGAACAATGAGCTTGGCCATGCCTGCCGTAAGGCATCCCTAACGGGATTACGGCATTGATGCGGGGCAAAAATATACGATTCCAGGTAAGAAAATTGAATAGGACAAATCAGGTAATCATCGGCTAATCTTCTGCCGTCGAAACCTCTGCCGACAAGTTCCATCGCCATCGGCTCTTCAACCATTTGCGCAAGAAGAATAATCTTCGCATCACGATTGGCCTCTCTTAAGGCCTTCAGAGACGAGCTTAATTTGCCCGATGTCCCTGATATCGTTACCGCGATGCCTGTAAAGTTATTTTTCGCCGCAGCATCAACCCAATCGTGTATATTGCCGGACACTTCACAGAGCGATGTCACCTCATTTACATCTACAAAGGCTTTGCTAATGTCCCCTATCAGCAAAATTTTGTCTGTCTTGCCGTTCAACCGTTTCATTGTCTCACCATCCAACCGTTCCCGCATTCACTCATTTACGCATCTACGCATTTACGCTTCACGGGCCGCCGGCACCAGCCGAACACCTCATTCTACGGTCGGCAGGCCCTCCAGGTTCTTTTTCGCCTGCTCGGCATAGAAACTATTCGGATACAAACTGACAAAGCTCGTCAGAGTGTCCCTCGTCTCCGCCAAGTATTTTTTCTTCAGCTCCGCATTCGAGCCCTCGTGCTGGCGCCACAAACTAATCTTCAAAAGTCCCAGCTCATATAATGCCTGCATCCCCCCATCGCTCTCTTGAAATCCCTGATGTATCTGGCTCAATTTCTCCACCTGTTGTCGCTCGTCTGTAATCAATTTCGCCTGCGCCAAAAGAATATTGTCACGAAGGCCGTCCTTGGCGCCTGTCTGCCGCAACAATTCATTGAGCTGATACTCATAATCCAGGCTGTACGGATTTAGCATAACAAATTTCGCCAGTCGTTCAGCCGCTCCCTGCTCACCCATCCGATTCTCAGGGCCTATCAAAAGTCGCAGCTGATTCAATCTTCTCTGAAGCTCACCCAGCTTAAACTCTGTCATTACAGATTTAGCAGGCCGGCGAAATAAACCAAGCAATGAGTCGCCCTGTGACTGTTGTTGCTGTTGCCTGGCAGACAACCGCTTCTCCACCATTTGTTGTGCTTCGGCGGCAATCTTATCCGCAACCTCGAATTTACCGGCGCCGGCCCAATCCCTGGCAATTCTCCACCGCGCCTCCAGCGATTCGCTGCTTTCAGCAAACTCCTCATAAAGACGATGCCATATCAACAAAGAGTGGCGGTGCGGGTAATCACTATAAAAATGCAATGTCTCCTTCTCGCCAAGCAGCCTGATATCCGGGCTGTATTCGCTCAAAATCGCTTTGTAATAAAGCGCTATCGGCATCCGGTGGCTCTCTGGCCGCAGCTTTATAAACAAATCATACTCCTTCAGGAGCTCTCGCTTTTTCTCCTGATAGTTTAGCTCCTCCGGAACTACAAACCAGTTTGGCCAGTTGTCCCGACTGAGCTCATATTGCAATTCTCTTTTTAGCTCCGCCCTCAACGCTATCGCCTCATCGGGATAAGGGACGCCTGCAAAATATTTGCGCATTGCAGGGTTGGTGATTGTTCTGTCGAGCAGCTCGGTTATACTGTGGTCGTGAAATTCATTTACGTTCTCCGAATTATTCTTGGCCACATAAAGCTGATAGTCCAGCTCGTCAAAACCAATCTTTACTTCAAACAAAATTGTAGCTGTCAAAACCGCTACAGCGGTAACAATCCACACCAGCCCCGGCCGATAACGTGTCCAATGCCCTATCCCCAGAACAATTCCGGCTATACACAACGCGTCAAACCACGCACAAATCCAGGGTGCGAAAGAAAACCCCCACTTAATAGGCTCCACCCCCTTTGCACCACCAAAACATCCCCAGTAAATAAGCTGCGGCATCATACACAAAGCAATCGCAATAAACCGCGAACGAAACCGCAGCGGTCGGCACGCCACTGCAAGGCAGCTTATCAAAAGACAAAATGCAAAACCGGGCAGATTGGCCAGCCAGCCCACCGCCAGTACAAACGGTATGCTGTAGCCAAAGCTCATAAGTTGCGATTCTAAAACCGGAGCAACTGCCAGAACGCCCATAAGCAGGCCCAGAACGACAATCTGCCAGGGATATTCAAATATGCTTACTCCTGTCACAATAGATTGGTCCAGCCGCCAGAATTCAGGAAAGCTTATGGCATCAATGTCGAACGACCAGAACACCCCGCTGACTATCTTCGACCAGATAAGACAGCACACGCCAAACCCAACCATAGCAAGCATCCAGCACCTCTGGACATTCCTGTGGCTGTAGTGCAGCGCGGGGCCAACCGTCAAAAAAGACTTCGCCGTAACTATGGGTGTTTTTTCAGTCTGTTTATTATTCGCAGCCATAAAAACCTGAATCAAATATCAAAATTAAGGAGTTCCATAATTTTGATTTTTACATTTTAATTTTTGATATTCAATTTATGTTCCTTCACCGCTGGTAGCAAGATAAGCAATCTGCCCGGCTGTGGGTTTGTCTATCTGAATCGACATTGCCTTCAGCTTCATCCTGCTTACGAACTGTTCTATTTCAATCGGGACATTGTGGACCGCAACAGCCAGCTTTCCACGCCTCTTTACCACGAATTCGGCCTCCAGCGCCTGCGTTGCAAAGCTCATATCCATCACGCAGGCAGGATGTCCCTGGGCAGCAGCAAGGTTAATAAGACGCCCTTCTCCAAGAAGATAAATTCGCTTGTTATTTTTGAGGACATATTCATCAACGTGTTTATGCACATTACGATTGACTTTCTTACTCATCCTCCGCAGTGCCGGTATGTCTATCTCAACGTTGAAATGCCCGCTGTTGGCAACAACCGCCCTGTCCTTCATAACGCCAAAGTGCTCGGCACGAATAATACTTTTATTACCTGTGAGGGTCACGAACAATTCACCGACCTTCGCTGCCTGTGCCATCGGCATAACCTCAAAACCGTCCATAGCAGCCTCAAGGGCCTTGATAGAGTCGGTCTCGGTAATGATAACGATAGCGCCCATTCCTCTCGCCCGCATAGCAAATCCCCGGCCGCACCAGCCATACCCCGCTGCAACAATCTTCTTGCCTGCCATTAAAAAATCGGTCGCACGAATAATACCATCCACCGTTGACTGCCCCGTGCCGTAGCGATTATCGAACAAGTGCTTTGTTGCAGCATCGTTGACCGCAATGACCGGGAACATTAGCTTGCCTTCGTTCGCCAATGCCCGCAGCCGAATGACCCCCGTAGTGGTCTCCTCCATACTTGCAATGATTCTTACCGCATCCTTCTTTCGCCGAGTATGCAGCTCGTTGACTAAATCAGCACCATCGTCAAACGTAATAACCGGCTTGTTGTCGAGAGCCGAATAGATATGCTTGTAATACGTGCTGCGATTTTCACCGCAGATTGCAAACACCGGCACCCCAAAATCCTTCACCAGCGAAGCCGCCACTTCATCTTTGGTAGATAACGGATTGGATGCGCAAAGAACGACATTGGCGCCGCCGGACTTTAATGTCCTGGCCAAGTTCGCCGTCTCAGCGGTTATATGCAAACAGGCTGAAACGTTCAGGCCTTTCAAAGGCTTGCTTTTAGCGAACCTCTTACGAATGGTAGCCAGAACGGGCATATCGTAATCGGCCCATAGAATCCGTTTCTTCCCCTCCGCTGCCAGCGACAAATCAGCTATATCATATTTCATCGACTCATCCTTTCAAAAAATACTCACGACATAAGTAATATAACCTAAAACAACAAACCTTGCAACCTTTTATCTTCATAACAACCAAACCGTAAAACAGGACGCAAAATTCTTGACTACATATCCTCTGACAATTACAAGTTCTAAAATAGAAGAAAGCCAGAATGATGTTGTTGCTTTCTATCGTGTTTGATTTATTAGCCGGCCCCAAAGAATGCCGGACCATTGTTAATTCTGGGGCGTTTTGCTGCCGGAATTCTGCGACTTCCTGAACTCCAGAAATCGCAAGTATTCCTGCAACTGCATAGCTTCCTGCTGCTGTCCGGTATCCAGCATAAGCTTGAGCATTTTCTGCGTCATACTAATTGCATCGTCAAGTTTTCCCGCCATTGTGGTTGCCCTTATCAAGTTGAAATTATTTGCAAATTCATCAGGCTTCAAATCGACCGCCCTTTGAAAATATCCGACAGCTTTCTGAAAATCCCCTTTCTGTGCATACACATCGCCAAGCTGCGAGTAACACTCGATTGCCTCCGGCCCCTTGATTGGCATGGCATCGTATCCTTCAGCAGCGATACGAAACTGCTCCGCTGCTTCTTGTAATCTATTGGCCTCTTTCAACATTACGCCAAAATTGTAGTGGAGAAATAGCAGCTCATTCTTAAATTGCTCGCCGCTGTAGCGGGCAAAGGCTTTATGATAAATATCAATAGCCTCCTTAACTTTACCCTTATCAGCAAAGATTGACGCCATCACGCTGTATGCCCTCACGGACACAGTTGAGTCGGCAAGCACTAATTCGTCTAATTTGGCCAGCACCTCCGGCAGTCTGCCTGCCCAGGCAAGCTGTTCCGCCTGGTTAGCAAGTGCGCGCCCCCTCAGTTGTTTTCTCATATCCAGGGCCTCTTCTGCGCTCTCTCGTGCCACCGGCGCAAGCAAATTATCTACAGGTGCATAATCATCCGTCAAAATCATCCCTTTTGACTTCTCTATAAGACCGGCCATCTCGGCATCGCTCATATACCAGATTTGCTCATTCACCGCATATCCCTCACAAACTTTCTCCAGGTCCAGCTTATGCTTCGCCGCTATCACAACGAAAGTATTACGGTCATCCGGCTTAACATTGTGTTCCGAGATTACAGAAACAAAATCAAACGTCTGCTTGAGTGTATTGACGAACGCCCCTAAAAAAAGCCCGCTGTCAAAAACTTCTATCATCTCTACCATATAGATGCCGTCGTCGGTAAGCAGCCGGGACAGCTTTTCATTAAATTCACGTGTGGTCAGCTGATACGGCACCGAGTAATCGCTCAGAGCATCCTCATATACGAAATCATATTTTCTCGTCTCTTTACCCAATTGCTGCTGGAGCATCTGCTCAACATAATTGCGGGCGTCGAGGCTAATAGTATTTATATTGGTATTTGGGTCGAGGCCGAAAGTCTTCATCGCTGCCCTCGTAACCCCGGGGTCAATTTCAACAACATCGATATTGCTTGTCGGCCAGAGTTTTTCCAGATATTGTGGCAGCACATAACCGCCTCCGCCAATTATCAAAAAAGATAGCTTTTCTTTCCCCTTGCTGAAGCGCTGTGTCACCGCAGCCATAATCTGCTCGTATGGATACCGCAAATTGGATATCTGACCGACTAATATCTCGCTGTGTATCAATCTATCCTGCATAAATATCCTTCGCTCAGGGTCCCCGCCCATATTTTTCACCATAATGTGGCAATACTGGGTCTCATCTTCGTAAATCACGGCCGGGTTGCGTTGCCCTCTTAGTCCTAACTTTGCACTTGCTTTCTCTGTCCATTGCCACGGCGATACTCCCATAACCAGCACACATACAAAAAGTAATGCGCACACTCGCGTTATCCACGATTTTATCCCATACAAAACGGCCATCAGCATCATCGCCCCCCCCACCGCCCAGATAATCGAAACCGTCCCCATAGCGGCTATCAGATAATAACCGGCTGCAAATGTCCCCGCAATGCTGCCTGCCGCACCCCACGCATAAATATCGCCGACTGTTTTGCCGGTCGGCAGCCCCCTCTCAAGCGCCATCTTTGCCGCCACCGGGCTTATTGTCCCCAGAAGCGTTGACGGCAGCAAAAATACCAAAGATACGTGCAGAAAGATTCGCACCGGCCAGCTAAATTGCCACAACCACGTCCATTCGCCCGTAAAATTGTTCAAAACAATTGTCACAACACACGCCGCTGACGATATGGCAAACAGCACTGCCAGTGACTTTACAGGGCGAAATCGGTCGGCAATTCTTCCGCCTAAATAATTGCCGATAGTTATTCCTGCTAGCACAACCCCGATAACGCTCGTCCAGGTGTATAGCGATGAGCCGAGCCACCTCGCGATAATCCGCCCGGCCACAAGCTCCAATACCATAATGCAAAAGCTCGATATGAACACCGTAGCGCACGGAACAACCAGCGACCTTTTCGCCCGCGCCTCGCCCCCATCTTTTTCTGCTTCAGCCATTTAACAGCCCTTTCCAGTTTTATCCTTATGCCGGACTTGCTACAATGATACAGAATTCTACCCTCTCCGGTCAACCAAAATAACCTCCTATTAAGCCCCCGGCCCAGCCCTGCCTGCCCTGCGTCTTGTCCGGCGAATTTATATCCCCATCCGTAAGCCCACCGGTTTATCCGGTGGGTAAACATTTTTTATGTTGGGGGTTAACGCCGTTCTTATTGCCCTTGTAATCGTCCTAATCTGCGGTATAATGCCTCCTTACAATAACATTACGGTCGATTCTCCTTTGAATAAAATAGAGGTGCGATATGCCAGAGAACGTTTTGTATTACGGCGATAACTTGGAAATACTTCGCCGCTATATCGAAAACGAATCGGTTGACCTTGTCCATCTTGACCCGCCTTTCAACGCGGGCAACGACAATTTAAAGACAAACACCACCCTGCAGATGGGGGCAGAAAAGATAGAGTTTAAGGTTATATGATTAGCATTTATTTTGCAAATTCGGTTTTTTTAGCCGATAATTTCCCTGGGAAAATGAAAACCGATGATTCAAAGGGTCTAAATTCGAAATGTTACAAGTAAAACAACAAATACTGGCTGGTTTCAAAAGCTGTGGATATAAAAACAATCTTCTTAAAGAAAACTATCAGTATTTTGACGGTGCAAATGACAGAACTGCGGAGATAGTCGGCTTTTATCAGTCAATATATAATTCTTCTACGGCCTGCATAGCGGCGATTGACAAGACCAAATTAAATGGAAAAAAGCTTGAAACGGAATTGTCACCTTATCAATTGCTTGGCTGTCCGGTGTTGTTAGTTTATGATGTCAGCGGCTTACAGTTCTGGAAAAACTCCGGTATTCGAGTAGCACTTCACGATCAAATCGAATCGAAAAAACTAAGTGACTTTTTCAGCAAGTATAAAAAGGAGTTCTCCCCCGAAAGCATTTACAGGGCAAAGATAATTAGCCGAGTAAAAAAAGAGTACCAACTTTCATTTGCTGACATTGGCGGTTTGATGGGAATCATTGAGGAAAAAGAGGGAAAGTATTTATCTGAACTTACGGAAAGAAGCATCAAGTCGTTGAAGGAAAATTGTAGTGGCATTAAAGAAGATGGGGAGTTTGGTAAGTGGCTTTTTCAGGCGGGCTTTTGGCTTATTGGTGCAAAGATATTAAAAGATAAAGGCGTTGAAGGATTCAAAACACTTGAAATTTCGTCGGTGAGGGATTTGGTTAATAAAATACAGAGACATTATAATGCGTCACAGAAACTTGATATATCAAATACCGTTCAAAGAAAAGCACTTGAAAAAGTTGCAAAAGAAATTGTAGAGCCGGTATCGAGTATTGCCCATCTTACTACCGAGTCATTAGCTTATGTTTACGAAAATACCCTTACAAGCAAGGAAACCAGAAAGGTTTTGGGGACTCATGCAACGCCATCCTGGTTAGTAAATTACATAGTATGGGAAATGATAGATTGGATCGAGGCCATTCCGCAGGAAGATAGAATTATCCTTGAGCCAGCTTGTGGACATGCACCATTTCTGACGGCTGGAGCAAAATTATTAAGCTCTTCTCTTGTTTATAGGGGTAAAGAAGAACATAGACATAAATACCTTAAAGAACATTTAATTGGAATTGATAAAGACAGCTTTGCTGAAGAAATTGCTCGCTTAGCACTTACTTTAGCTGATGTTCCAAATCCGAATGGATGGAATATCCAACATTCAGACATTTATGAAGACGATATTTTAAAGAAGGCAGCTCAAAAAGCCACAATACTCTTTTGCAACCCACCCTTTGAAAACTTTTCCACAAAAGAGAAGCAGAGATACGGCAATGCTATTACGACCGGCAATAAGGCAGCAGAAGTTCTTGCAAAAACATTACCCCATCTGCCAGCTAACTCAGTGTTCGGAATTATTTTGCCTCAAAGCTTTCTACATAGAAAAAACCTCGCAGGCTTAAGAAAGTATATCTTAGATAATTTTGAATTACGATACATTTGCAATCTGCCAGATAATGTATTTGCTAAAGCAGGCCATCCATCGACAATTTTGTTGGGGCGAAAAAGTAAACGCGATATCAAAACATCCTATCTGAGAATACCTAAAAATAGCATTGATAATTTCAAGAATACATATCAGTCCGATGCAGAATTAGTCGGCCGAGATACATTTTATGAAGCAAAAGATTACAGTTTTATGATTCCGGAATTAAAAGAAGTCTGGGATTATTGCAGACACCTTCCTAAACTCAAAAAATATGTAGAAATTGGTAGAGGGATTGAATACAAAAGTGGACTGGATATTGATAATATAATGAGACATACACAATTTCTGGGTTCTAAAAAGGGGTTTTATTCTTATGAAAAAGATACATTAATAGAACGACTCCCAAAATTAGTCTGGCTAAATGTATCTGAAAAGGTAGTCAATACTTACGCCAAAGGGATGATATGTCAACCCTTTATATTATTAAACCGAATTAGAAGCAGTAGAACTCCTTGGAGACTAAGAGCTTGGATAGACTTTGAGGGCCATCCATGCGGGAAGGCCTTTCTCACAGTTGTCTCAAATAAAGACATTTCTTTATATTCTATTTGGGCCCTCTTAAATTCACCTTTTACAAATGCTTACATGTATGGCCATTGTATGGCTCAAGATAATAATGAGGGCATATTAAAAAACATGCCAGTAAATTTTGAAGGCAAGGACTTGTCAAAGATAGATTCTTTGGCACAAGAATATTTCACACTTGACAGTAGCGAATATGTATTACGCGATATAAAGCACCTTAATGAAAAGAAAAGGCAATGCCTGGTAGCTATTGATGCTGAAATACTGCGATTGTATAATTTACCCCCTCGCCTCGAAAAAACGCTGCTCGACTTTTTTGAAGACATTCAGCGAAAAGGTGTAGATTTCAAGTTTGATAGATACTACCCGTCAGGTTTTGACTCTTATATCCCGCTGCATATGTATATTTCTGCGGAGTTTCAGAATTCATCTGTTGAGAATGTAAAAAAGTGGATTGAAAATAACCGTTCTCCTGAAGTGATTGAAGCATTTAAAGCCGCCGTGAAAGTTAAGAAGTAAAATATGGCAGGTTATTTATTCGATACTAATATTTGGTCGTATGCCTTTGAGCAAGCAACGTTTGTTACTGATAAAATCCGAAATCTTGAAAAATCGCAGATATATCTTTCAGCAGTTGTGTGGGGTGAGGTGGTTTTTGGTGCTAAATCTAATCCCAAATTTCCTTTCGATGAATACAGAGAATTTATTCACAAAGACAAGCCTTTAATTTTGCCTATAGATGAACATGTCGCAGAAGTGTTCGGGTCGTTGAAAGCAGAAATATTTGAGAATAAATCTGTTAGAGCTATGAGATCAAACTCAGGGAGGGCTAGCTTATTTAAAAATCCGATACCAGCGAAAGATATGGGAGTCCATGAGAATGATTTGTGGTTAGTAGCCCAAGCTCTTGCATATAATCTTGTATTAATTACAAGTGATCGTATGCATACTATTTTGGAGTTAGCTCCTAAGGAACTTAAACACAAAATGTGGCAATAAATTAAGCATGAAGCTTCAATTTGACCCGAAAGATTTTATGGCGGAAAAAATGGAGTTCAAGGTTATATAGAGAGGAAATAATAGGGACAGCACGTTTTTCGACCGACCCCTCGTTTTTCCCCTTCGGCCAAACCAACGCTTGCCCGCCATCCTTTTGGCGGGTTAAAAGGCAGCATATATCCTGTGTTAATCCGTGTCTGAAAAATTTGTGTTTATTTGTGTGAATTCGTGGTTAATTTTTTATCTTTTTTGGTGTCAAAATTTTTATTGAAAATACAAAAGGAGTTTGGTATAATACCGATAATTGGGGAAGGCCCCCCCC
>Ga0315293_10001806_pt1 | contig 20765 bp, 18 predicted proteins | sample YL17G13_20_MG_FD_203071 | JGI IMG/M metagenome (GOLD analysis project Ga0315293, IMG submission 203071) | Sediment microbial communities from Yellowstone Lake, YNP, Wyoming, USA - YL17G13_20 | ecosystem: Environmental > Aquatic > Freshwater > Lake > Sediment | place: USA: Wyoming | collected... | reverse complement strand
CCGATTGACCATTTTGCCCCCGAGCCTGTGGACCCGCGGACCGACATCGCCGACGCCCTGGCCTATGTCGCGGCGAAAAGAGAATCCCCGGCGCCGGCCGACGAGACCCCGGTGCACCTGTCGGTGGTGATTCTGGTTTCCGACGGCCAGGTCAACCAGGCGCGGTCGGCGATGGAAGACGCCGTGCGGCGCCTGGCCGTCCCCGTTCACGCGGTCCTGGTCGGAAGCGACCAACCGACCGATCGCGTGCGCGATGTGACCGTCCGCGACCTGCGGGCTCCCGCAAGGGTCTTCGTCCGGAATCGCCCCGAGGTCCGTGCCACCCTGACGACGATCGGCCTGGAGGGCCAATCGTTTGAAGCCGTCCTCACGCTGAATGGTAAAGAAGTGGAACGGCGACGCCTGACCCCCGACTCCAATCAGACGGCCCAGGAACTGGTCTTCACGCCGCCGATGAACACGCCGGGCTGGGCGCGCCTTGCCCTGGCCGTCGAGCCGCTTGACGGTGAACTCATGACGACCAACAACCAGGCCGAGACGATGGTCCGCGTGGATGAAGGCGGCATTCGCGTCCTTTATCTGGACGGGCGGCTTCATCCCGAAGGCAAGTACGTCGCGCGGACCCTCGGCGAGGCCGCCGAGATCGATTTGGATCGCCGCATCCTCGTCGGCAGCGGCGCGGCCGGGGCGGCCCCCGCTCCGGACGACCTCGACGCCTGCGATGTCGTCATCCTCGGCGACCTGCCCGCATCGGCTCTGCTGGAAGCCACCGTGGCCCGCCTCGCCCAGCGCGTCCGCGAAGGGAACCTGAGCCTGCTCGTGCTCGGCGGCCTTTCGGCCTACGGAGCGGGCGGTTGGGCCGCCACGCCGCTGGCCGAGGTGCTCCCGATGGCCATTCGCCCCGACGACGGCCAGGTCCCCGGGCCGATTCCTTTCCGGCCGACGGCCGACGCTGCCCGGCACTTCATCTTCAGCGGCGGCGAGGCGGCCCCGGGCGGGGCGATTGGGTTTGAGACTCTCCCCCCGCTGGCGGGCGCCAGTGCCGTCGGACCGCTCTATCCGACGGCCCGCCTCCTGGCCGAATCACCCGATGGCAAGCCTCTATTGGCCGTCCGCGAGTTCGCCCATAGCCGCGTGGCTGCCCTGACCGTCGATACGACCTGGCAATGGATCCTGGCGCCGGCCGGGTCGGGCGGCGCGGACTTCCATCGCCGGTTCTGGCGGCAACTCATCCTCTGGCTCGCCGGACGCGACGGTCGCCCGCACGACGATTTTTGGGTGATGACCGACCGCCCGCGGTACATGCTGGTCGCGGCCGGACTCGAGGCCGAAGTCACGGTCCACGTCCGCCGCAGCCAGAGCACGGAACCGCCGTCGCTCCGCCTGACGCTTCCTGACGGCTCGGACCGCCCCGTCCCGCTGACCCCTGCCGCCCATACGGGCCGTACGGCCGGCGGAGACTGGCAGGCCGCCGTGCCCCTCCAAGAACCCGGGGCCTATGCGCTGGCGGCCGAGGCCGACGTTGGCGGTGAACTCAAGTGGGCTCGCGCCCTCTTCGTCGTCGAGCAGCAGAACTTCGAAATGGCCAACCTCCTGGCGGATTCCGAGACCCTTGAGCGGATCGCGAAAACAAGCGGCGGAACGGTCCGCTCGATCGATGGCCTGGCGGCCCTTCTTTCGGATTTGGCCGAGAGGCTCCCTGAGTCCTTCGAGCCTGTCGAGCGCCGTCTGGCCCTGGTCGGCCGTGTGTTTCTTGCCACCGTGCTGGCACTGCTAGCGGCCGAATGGTTCCTCCGGCGGCGGTGGGGCCTGGCGTAAGGCTATTGCGGATTTCGGACGGCGGCGGGAATTGCGTGCTCCATGTCGTCTTTCCCGACCATGCGGAAGATGCAGAGGCCCTTGCCTCGGGCCTCCCACAGGTCGCCGATCATCTTTTTCTCCTCGGCATCAGGGCCGCCGAGCAGGTGTCCTCCCTTGAATTCGACAACCAGGTAGCGCCCATCCTTCAGCAACGCCACAAAGTCGGGGTAGAACTTGTCGGTGGGCGTAGGAAACCAGAAGGCGTAGCGGTCGCGCTCCAGATTGCGGACCCAGTATTCTACTTCGGGCAAGGATTCGATAATGGCCGCGCACGCGGCTTCCTCGTCGTTCATATGAGCCGGCAGGGCATAGTAGTGCTTCCCAAACCTGATGGGACCCTGGTAAAGCGTCACCGCTGGATACTGCTTCAGTGGAAATGTGAAACAGACCTCCGGGCTTACCTCCACGGGCTGGGCCGCATCGGGTAATAGCATCCGCTGGAAGGTACCCCGATGGGCTGCCGCGCGGTAGCCGTTGATCTTCTCACGGACGGCATCGCGCAGCCGGAACCGATGCGCCGCCAGTTGCTCCAGCGGAAAATCACGCCCGCTGATAAGCGCCTGGATCATCCGGCGCAGGAAGAGGCTCGAGTCGGTCTGCGTTATGTCCCGGTGTTCAATCTCGCGGTCGAGCCACAGCGCCAGTTCCTGCTCGGTTTTCGGGCCGCGAACATCCAGGAGCGACAACTGCCGCTCCAGTTCCTCGACAAATCGGTAGCCGATCTTGCCTTCCTTATCGACATCGACCTCGGCGACCTGCGCCGGGGCGATCTTGACGGCAAACTCCGCTTCGCCGAGCGCCGGGTCGCATGCCGCGAGGTTCCACGGCGCCTCAAGGAATTGGTCCTCGAAGAGTTCAAGTTGCTTGTCGATGCGCACGGCCAGAGCGGGCACCGCGAGTTTCCGCCCCATCGCCGCAGGGCTGGCATCTTCCCCTCTCGACTTGCGGCAGAGGCGCTCGACCGCTTCCCGGTCCTCCTGCGTCGCCACCGCCGCCTTAATAGCCGTCGCCTCGGCCTCGGTCATGGCCGGCCCTTGATACACGATCTCCACCCGGCCCGCGCGCTCTCCAACGCTCACTTTGGCACGCAGTTCCTGCGGCAGCGTCTCCATCGCCGGTCTGGCCGAAACCGGCTCGGAGACCTGTTGGGTGAAAAGCGGCCCGAAGTCGAGAGGAGCCGTCTCCAGCGCGACCATCGCTTTGGCCTCGAACCTCTCAAAGCCGCTCTCCACCAGCGCCTCGGTCAGGGCGTTGGCGGCATCGACAAAGCCCTGCGACGTGGCAAAGGCGTAGGCGTGGTTCAGTTCCTCGCGCCCCTTGCGGCGGGCATGCGGCAGTCGCAGTATCCGCCCCAGAATCTGTTCCACCGCCGTGCTGCTTGAAAGGTTCGACACGCTGCAGAGGATGTAGGCGAAGGGGCAGTCCCAACCCTCACGCAATTTGTCCACGGTGATGATGAAGCGGACCGGCTGGCCGCGCTCCAGGATCGGCACGTCGGCCAGTTCATTCTCGGACCCCGTGGCGATGGCGATCTGGTCCTCGGGGATGTTGAAATCGGCCATGAGCGACTTCTTGAGGACGTCGTAGGTGACGTTCTGCCGGTCCTTCTCGTTGCGTTGGGCCTGAAAGAGCACGATGGGCCGCAGGTATTCCCTGCTCGTCTTCTCTTCTTCTTGCGCCAGGCGCTCCAGTTCGGCCTGCAACGGCAAGGGCTATGAGATTTTGATGGCTTATTTACATGGCGCGAAGCCCGGCAAGTGAGAGTTCCGACAAAGCGGCAAATAAGGGACCGTTCACAAGGGCGCATAGTAACAGGAGAAGGATCATGATAGCGAGAAAAAGGGTACGTGGTTATCTAAACACGCTGGTGGACAAAGCCGTAAGATTGTGGTGGGCTGGCGCGATCTGTTTGGTTCTGGCGGTGGCGTCGATCCTCTTGGTCCGGTATCATGCCATGCCCCTCTGGGCGGCTGTCACGGGAGAGGACGATGAATTGGTGGGGAATGCCGCGGCCCAGGAAGAATTTGACTGGATTGTATACTGGGAAACGAACGACAGGCCAGGCGACAACATAGCCATCGACCTCGACCCCCATCCGGCATCCAATCCGGACAACCCGAAAAAGTCGTGGAATGGCGGCCCCATGAGAATTTTCCCGGGTAAAATTACGTATGACGATCAATACGCTCCGCTTCGCCGGTATGTGTTGGCGGTGGCCGAGTGGACGCTTGGGGACCCGCCGCCGGAGATGTACTTCCGACTCTGGGATGTGGACGACCCTTCGGCCGATGGGCCTCCCATTGACACGCGCCCCAAAGTGGAACCCGGCGCAAACGGTCCGGATAACTGGGTTCCCAATGAGGATGATCCTGTGGACCAGCATAAGATCGCCAGCGAGAGCGATGCGACCAAACACTTTACGGTGGCCGTCCCGCGCGGATACGTCATCCGATTCAAAGAGGACGGTTCCTGGGAGAAACTGCCCATCGGTGGCGATAACGCCGACTGCTTCTACAAGGTGGAGGTCAAGGTAGGCATGCAGCCCGGCGACAATTACCGGTTCACGGCCTCACCGGAACTGCCCAACCTCCTGGAACCGAAATACACGCAGGAGAACGCCGATAAGGCACAACTGCCGGCCAACGGTAGAATCTCCAAGAAGCTGACAGTTTGGCGAAAACTGCATGTCGAGATTGACAGCATGCCGACCGAACCCAACGAGTGGCCCGCCAAGGATCCCGATTGCAAAACCTGTATTGTAGAATCAGTGACTGTGGGCTCGCCGAGGGCCGGCGAGTCTACAATTGACACCTACGGGGCGATCGGCTCTCCGGAGGTGGACCACTACGAGGGCGGCAATATTTGGAAGACTACCGGGCCGCGCTGGCCTATCATGAAAAATACGGCCAACTTGTTTGACGGTGACCAGATCATTATTATGGGTACGCCGACCGAGGCCGAGATCAACCGGCTGGTGGACCAGGTATGTGACATCGCCGACGACGATCCACTGGAGGTCTCCCAGCTGCCTCTGTTCCCGGGCGTGGGGCCAGTCGCGACCAGCCGGGTTGGGAAAGCCTACATCGAGCCGGTCGCGGTCGATGACAACGAGAACACAAACAAGATTGTGCCGGAGTTTTACCTGAACCTGGGCTACTGGGACATTGTGCTTTACAGCGATTGGACGGCCCGCGACCTGCCTGACAGTCAGGAGGACTACTGGGTGGCTTACGTCGTCATGGGCTATCAGGGAGAGAGCATTGATCCCTTGCCCCTCCCTCCCCTTCCCAGGCCACACAAGGACCTGGACCCCGACGGGCATGCGAACTTCTGGCCGCCCATGCCCTTTTACTCAGTCGCATACGAAGTAGGCCTCTTCGGCGTGGAGTACTCCTACTACGCGGCCGTGTTCGTCGAAACGTCGCGCGACGCCGCCGCCAAGTCCGTCAGCCCGGTGGAGTGGCCTTCCGTGGACGAAATCATGACGCACGAGATTGGGCACATGGGCGGCGCGCCCGACCGAGAGACCAGCATCATGGACGCGAGCCAGGGCATGAAGACGCCCGACTGGTTTGATGAGGAGGACATCAAGACTTTCCGAGAAAACCCGTATTTTAAATCGATTGGTGAATAGGGAGTACTTATCTAGGAGGAATACCATGCGACGAATGACCTGGATGGTGCTGGTTCTGCCTTGTCTTATGCTCTGCGGTTCGAGCGACCCGGTCCGGGAGACGACCGACGGAATGCAACTCGAGTTGCTGACGAAACCCGGACCAGGGCGCGCGGCGTTCTTGCCGGCCGAGCCTATCGAGGCCCGGTTGTTGATCCGGGTGAGTGAGGACAAACAAACGCCCCCGCCGCAACTCGTGTTGCACATTGGCGAGGAAATCATCCCCTCGAGCATGGCATTGTTCGGACAGCCCATGCCGCGGCAGGGCGATGAGGCACAGGGCCTGGTTATCGAGTACGTGTTTCTGATCTCTTTAGCGCCTGAGTCGCCTAAGCCTGATGCCCCGCGCGTCCGGTACCTACTCGAGAAACCCGGGCAATACCCCGTCTGGGTTGAAGATCGACAGTCAGGGCAGGTCACGAACCGCATCAACGTGACGGTCCAGTCCCTGGATGACGTAGAGACGCAGAAGGCCTTCGAGGCCTACAAGCGTGTGCTGGTCCTCAGCCTTGGCAAAGGCCGGGGGACCACGGGACAAAAGATGGACGAGTTCCTTGAGCAGTTTGGCTCATCGCCATATGCCCCCTTTGTCCGTGTGGCCAGGGGGATTCAGAAGATCAACGAACTTAATCTTTATCCCATCCAGAACAAGGGAGATGTCATTAAGCGCGAGCAGTCCTTGGCGGCCCTGGCACCGTACTTCGAGCAGGCCCTGGCGGCCAAGCCGAACTCCTCGGTGGAGTACCGCGCCCAATACTACTTGGCGATGACGAAGGCCTGGGGAAAAGACTACGCCGGCGCCCAACAGTTGCTCCGGGATCTCGTTGCCCGGGTTCCGGGATGGCCGGGAAACGAAGACAGCAGGAAACTTCTCAAGGAACTCGAGACCATCGCGGTGAATAAGGAAAGCCCTCGGAGTGATAACGCAGGACCATAAGGTGCGTCCAAAGAAGAGGAGAAAAATCAGGGGGCCTATCTATGGGCAAGCCTCCGTCAAACGGAAAGCGATTCGGAAAGCGCTCCCGCTTCACCTAGAAACATCTGATAGCCTTCTTGCTTGTGTTCCATGACGCAGGCGGGTATAATATTATCAGCAATTCGACTTGGGTTGAAAGGAATTGCTGTGCGTTTCTACCTCTACAAGATGACCCTTGAGGGCAAGATCGCGGTCGCCAACATGCTTCTGATCCTCGCCGTAGTCCTCGTTTATCCGCGTACGCTTTCCTCCTACGGCTCCGATGTTCTGCCCGGCCCGGTCGGCGTACTCGCCTTCTGCACGCTCACTTTCCCTCTTGGGTGTACGCTTGGCGGGTACTTTCTCAGCAAGTTTTGCGATCAGCCGCTCTTGGCCGTGGTCTTAGTTGCGGTATTTGTGGTGCTCAACGCCTACTTCTGGGGCTATGTCTTGGCGAAGTTGGTCCGGGCAGTGCGTTCCTGAAAGTCCTGGATGAGGTTCTGCTGTGCTGTAGTGAATCACCGACTTGGGCTCGCGAACCATTAAAAGGAATCGCGAGTTCAAGCCCCCTTTCGTGGGCTGTCCGACCGCCCTACTGGCCCGGATTGGGACATCATGAAGGATCCCACGGTGGATACCGAGTTCGATTTGAAAAAGTTCCAGGAAGAGGACATTGTGACGCTGCGCGGTAAAAACGACTATCGTCCATGAACAGAAAAGGAGGCGGATCATGATCCGTTCAAAATTGATGATCGCGACGTTGTTCCTCTGTGCGGCTTTCTTCTGCGGTGCGGCCCAGGCCGCTCCGGAGGAAGGCCATGTGGCCGTGCGGCTTGAGATTGTAGGGGCCTCCGACGACAAGGAGCCGATTTTCGTGCCGGGGGAGCCGATAGAGGCGCGAGCATTCGTCACCGTGGGCATGGGAGAGGTCACGAATCGAGGGCTGGTTCTCCACGTGGGCGATGTGGCGTTCGAGTTCGGTAGTAGTTCCTGTCTCCTTCCCCTTCGAAAAACGGTGCATGCGGAGGAGGGCCGGGAGACGACGGAGATAGAGTACGTTTTCCCGCTTTTCCTCACACCGCAAATATTGGTGGAGAGAGACAAAATCGGCTACCTGTTCAGCCAGCCGGGAAGATACGAAGTGTGGGCTGAGGATGTGATACGGGGTGAGGGGGAGAAGAGGACGCCGAGCGAGAAAATCCATGTTCGCATCCAGGAGTTAAAACCTGAGGAGCAGGCCGTTTTCGAGGCCTACACGCGCTTGATGTCTGTGCCCATTCTTCTTTTGTGTAGGGAAGAGGATTTTGAAAAAGAATATGCGGCCGCGGGTGCGCCCGCCGTGGAGGCCTTCCTTCAGGAACATGCGACGTCTTACTACGGACCGATTGTTCTTTTTGCCAAGACGGTGTACGAAAAGGAAACCATCCTCAGGCGTCCGATGGCCAACAAGGCGGATGCGCTAGAACGGATGCGGGCACACGCACAACTGGCGGACGCCTTTCAGAAGGTAGCCGAATCGACCTCGAACGCCTACGTCCGGCAGCGGGCCCTCTTCGAGTTGGCTTTTGCCAGAACCACGGGTGGTGAATACGAGGCGGCATGCCGCGCGCTGAATGAGTTGCTGTCGGAATTTCCGACGGGGACGCTCTGTGGCGAGGCAGCGAAGCGACTCAAGGAGATCACGGATCATCGAGAGAGGTTGCAGAAGCGGAAGGAGGAGTTGAAAGACGTCCCTGCGGTGCCGCCGGCCCCGGCCAACGCCGAGTAGCGTATCGGACGACGGAAGCAATCAAGAACCACCCGCCCCGTGCGGGTGTTTCTTTTAAGTGCCTCTAACAAAACGGGAGGCGCGGACGACACACCTACCCATCACTGGCGGACAAGCAGCTGGCCGTCAGGCCCCGGCGGGCCTGCCGAGCCAGGGTGTCACCCGCTTGTGGGGCATGGCATAAGGTCCCTTCGGTTTAAGCCCCGAGAGAAGCCTTTTCGCTTGAATCCACATCTCCGGACGGTACACTCTGGGGTCACCCTGCCCACGAGGGGCAGAGCGTAAGGAGGCCGGTCATGGCGAACATTTATCAGGGCCGACTGGTGGCCGGAAAGCACCGGTTCGGCATCGTCGCATCGCGGTTTAACGAGTTCATCACGTCGAAACTCCTGGCCGGGTGCCTTGATGCTCTCGAGCGGCACGGGGCGGACACGGACGCCGTGGATGTGGCCTGGACGCCGGGGTCGTTCGAGATTCCCATCGTGGCCAAGCGGATGGCCGAGAGCGGGCGGTACGATGCGGTCATTTGCCTGGGGGCCGTGATCCGCGGGTCCACGCCCCATTTCGATTACATCGCCGCCGAGGTGGCCAAAGGCATCGCCCAGGTCAACATGGCGACCGGCATCCCGACCATTTTCGGCGTCATTACCACCGACACGCTGGAACAGGCCATCGAAAGGGCCGGTTCCAAGGCCGGCAACAAGGGAGCCGATGCGGCCTCGAGCGCCATCGAGATGGTGAATCTCCTGGGCCAACTCGCCTCGAAAAAGCGGCCGCGGTAGGCGAATGGACCCGGCGGGGGGAACTGAACCCACAACTTGCCTGCCCCGCTCTGCCTGCCGGCAGGCAGGACCGATTCGGAAATCTCCATGAAACGACGTGAGCAGGCGCGCCGAATTGCCCTCCAGGCCTTGTACCAGTTGGATGTGCGGGGCGAGGAGTTCGGACCGGACGTCGTGGAGTTCCTGATGTCGAGCACGAAGGACCCGGAGGTCTATTTTTTTGCTCGCCGGCTGACCGAAGGAGCCTGGGCCGCGCGCGAGGCGTCCGACCGACTCATCCGCCAGGCGGCCGAGCATTGGCGGCCCGAGCGAATGGCCATTATCGACCGCAACGTTCTGCGCCTCGGTGTGTACGAACTGACGCAGTGTCCGGACATTCCGCCCCGCGTGGCGATCGACCAGGCCATCGAACTGGCCAAACACTTTAGCGCCGCCGAGTCGGGATCGTTCGTCAACGGTGTGCTCGACCACGTCTTGCGCATCGTTCGGGGAGAGGAGGGGACGCACGCTGAGGAGGCCCCGCCGCAGGACGCCCCCGCGACGAAAACGACGGACGGCGCAAAAGCCGACGAATGACGGCGGACCGTCTTCATCCGCGTGAGGACACCAATCATGGCGCTCGCATGGCTGAACCGGCTGACCGGCGGATTGGCGAAAACCCGATCCAGGTTGACTGAGGGCATGCGAAACCTCTTTCGCATCGGCCGCCGCATCGATGACCAATTCCTGGAGGAACTCGAGGAGACGCTCATTCTCGGCGACGTCGGCGTGGCCGCCACGATCCGCATCGTCGAGGACCTCAAGGCCCGCTATCAGGACCGCGAAATCACCGCCGACGACGATCTCCTGGCCGTCATTAAAAACGACCTGAAAGCGGTCCTGGCCGGCGCGGACCGGTCCATCCGGTTGAATCCCGACGGCCCGACGGTGGTCCTCATCGTGGGCGTCAACGGGAGCGGCAAAACGACCGCCGTGGCGCGGCTGGCCCGGCTCATGATGGCGGAAGGCAAGTCGGTCCTCCTGGCGGCCTGCGACACGTTCCGGGCCGCCGCCGATGAGCAACTCGCTGTCTGGAGCCGGCGCGTCGGCGTCGAACTGGTCCGCCACCGGCCGGGGGCCGACCCCGGCGCCGTCGCCTTCGATGCCTCCACGGCGGCCCTCGCGCGCCGCGCTGATGTCCTTCTGGTCGATACGGCCGGGCGGCTGCATACCCAGGACCACCTGATGCGGGAACTCGGAAAAATCAAAAAGGTCCTCGCCAATAAAATCCCCGGCGCCCCTCACGAGGTGCTTCTGGTGCTGGATGCGACGACCGGACAGAACGCCATTGCCCAGGCCAAACAGTTCCGCGCCGCGACCGACGTCACGGGCATCTTTCTGGCGAAACTCGACGGCACGGCCAAAGGGGGCATTGTCCTGGCGATCCGCCAGGAACTCGGCATCCCCGTCAAGTTCGTCGGCGTGGGCGAAACGATGGATGACATCGCCCCGTTCGATCCCGAGGCATTCGTCGAGGCGCTCTTCAGCGGCGGCGCATGACGAAAGAGCGTGCATGGAGGGCGGTGAGCCTATGACGACCACGGAAGAAATCCGCATTTTCAGCGAGGCGGTCATCAGCGTCTTTGCGATCGTCAACCCCATCGGCAATCTGCCGGTCTTCGTGGGTTTGACCGAGGATGCCCCCCCGTCCGACCGGCGGCGGGTGTTTCGCCTCGCGGGCCTCACGGCCCTCGTCATCATCTGCGCGATGGCTCTCATCGGCCAGGGGCTTATGCACGATGTGTTTCACCTCAGCCTGGAGGAATTCGCCTTCGGCGGCGGCCTGCTCCTGGTCGTCATCGGCATTTATCATATTTTGCAGGGGTCCGAGCCTCGTGGCGCCATGCCGGCCGATGAGGAGGAGCGTCACCTGCAGCAGATCCGTCTGGCGATTTCGCCGATCGCCTCGCCGCTCCTCGTGGGGCCCGGCGCGATTGTCACCGTCATGCTGCTTGCCAACCAGCACGGCCGCCTTTTTGCGGTGGGAGCATGCCTTGCGGCCTTTGTCTTCGTCATTCTCATTCTGAATTACGCCCACCTCATCTACCGGCTGATGGGCCGCGTCGTGTCGATCGCCATCGGTCGCGTCATGCAGATCTTCATCGTGGCCATCGGCGTCAAGTTTTGTTTCGAGGCGATTTCCAAGGTCTTCCCTGCGCTTCTGAAGTAGTCCGCCGGCAGGCCCTTGGCGGCGTGGCCGCAGCGCAGGCCGGGCGTTCTCGCCCGCACGAAAATGGTTTGACAGCCCACGAGGGGGGGCCGATAATACTGCCTCACAGTAGGCATGTTTGACGTTCGGAAAGACCGCGCGCCCTGGGCGCGCGGCTGGGCCAAAGGAACTGGGGAACCCGTAGCAGGGAAGGAGCAGCGTGGATGGCGACTCGCATCGGCATTAACGGCTTTGGACGCATCGGACGCCTCGTCTTCCGGGCGATGTACGAACGCAAGGGCGAATTCGACATCGTCGGCATCAACGACCTCTCCGATGCCAAGACGCTGGCGTACCTCCTCAAGTACGACACGATCTACGGCCGCTTCAAAGGCGACGTGAAGGCCGAGGGCAACGCCATCGTCGTCGACGGTAAGTCGATCGAAGTCGCCGCCGAGAAGGACCCCGCCAACCTCCCGTGGAAACGGCTCGGCGTCGATGTGGCCCTCGAGTGCACCGGCGTTTTTACCAACCGCGAAGCCTGCATGAAGCACATTACGGCCGGCGCGAGGAAGGTCATCCTTTCGGCTCCGCCGAAGGACGAACTCGATGCCATCATCGTCCTCGGCGTCAACGACAAGGACCTGAAGCCCGAGCACAAGATCGTCTCCAACGCCTCCTGCACGACCAACTGCCTGGCGCCCGTGGCGAAGGTGCTCCACGAAACCTTCGGCATCAAGCGCGGCCTGATGACGACCTGCCACGCCTACACGAACGACCAGCGCATTCTGGACATGATTCACAAGGATCCGCACCGCGCCCGCGCGGCCGCGCTCAACATCATCCCGACGACGACCGGCGCCGCCAAGGCCGTCGGCAAGGTCCTGCCGGCCCTCAAGGGCAAACTCAACGGCTACTCCCTGCGCGTTCCGACGCCGGTGGGCTCGATTGTGGACCTCACGGTCGAACTCGAAAAGCCGGCCACGCCTGAGGCCATCAACGCCGCCATGAAAAAAGCCTCCGAGGGCCCCCTCAAGGGCATCCTCGGCTACACCGAAGACCCCATCGTCTCCAGCGATGTCATTGGCACGACCGTCTCCAGCCTCTTCGACGCCACCCAGACCCTGGCGATCGATCCGACGTTCGTCAAGGTGTGCGCCTGGTACGACAACGAGTGGGGATTCTCGAACCGCATGGCCGACCTGGCGAAGCGGCTGGCCACCATTTAATCGTGGTGCGGCGAAACGCGTGCGGGGGCGGGCGTCAGGCTCGCCCCCGATTGGTCTTACGTCGAAAGGAGGCCCGTCGTGGCCAAGCAGACGCCGGATAACCTTCGGATGAAAGGCAAACGCGTTCTCATCCGCGTCGATTTCAACGTCCCGCTGGATGAAAACGGGAACGTGACCGACGATCGGCGCATTCGGGCGGCTCTTCCGACGATCAAGTGCGCCGCGGAGGCCGGCGGACGCGTCATCCTGATGAGCCATCTCGGTCGGCCCGACGGCAAACCGAACCCCGTCCTCAGCCTCAAACTCGTGGCCGTCCGACTGGCGGAACTGCTGGAACGCGACGTCGCGTTTGCTCCCGATTGCCTCGGCCCCGCGGTCAAAAAGCAGGTCGAAGCCATGAAAAACGGCGACATCCTTGTCCTGGAGAACTTGCGGTTCCACGTCGGCGAGGAGGAAAACGATCCGTCGTTCGCCAAGGCCCTCCGCGAGTGGGCCGACCTCTACATCAACGACGCCTTCGGCACGGCCCACCGCCAACACGCCTCCACCTATGGCGTGCCGGCCCTGATGCCGAAAGGGACGCGGGCGGTCGGGTTCTTGATGGAAAAGGAACTGAAGTTCCTCGGCGAGGCGCTCGAGAAACCCGGGCGGCCGTTCGTTGCGGTTCTGGGCGGCGTGAAGGTCTCCGACAAGATCGGCGTCATTGAGAATCTTCTGAAAAAAGTCGATGCCCTCCTCATCGGCGGCGCCATGGCCTATGTCTTCATGGAAGCCCGCGGTCAGAAGGTCGGCAAATCGAAAGTCGAACGCGAAGTGGCGAAAAAGGACGGAACCAAGAAGAACATGATCGCCGTCGCCGGAAAACTCCTCCAGAAAATCCAGGCCGGCAAGGCGGAAGTTCTCTTTCCGGAGGACCACCTGGTAGCCAAGGCTCCCGCCGCCGACGCCGAGACGGACGTGCAGAGCCCCGAGATCGAGGATGGCTGGATGGGCGTGGACATCGGCCCCGAAACCATCCAGATTTACGTCGAGAAACTCCGCGAGGCCAAAACCGTCGTTTGGAACGGGCCGATGGGCATCTTCGAAATGGCCCCCTTCGCCGAGGGGACCAAGGCGATCTGCCAGGCCCTGGCCGAGGTGGGCAAGCGCGGCATGGCCGTGGTGGGCGGCGGCGATACGGCCGCGGCCGTCGAAAAATTCGGCCTCGCCGAAGAGATGACCCACATCTCCACCGGCGGCGGCGCCAGCCTCGAGTTTCTCGAAGGCAAGCCTTTTGCCACCGTCGAGATCCTCGACGACGCCTGAGCCGATGGAAGAAGGGTGCACGGTTGACTCGATCGCTTCTAGACCTGCCGCGACCGGCGATTGCGCCGTCGATTCTGGCCTCGGATTTTGCCCACTTGGCCGACGAGATCGCCATGGTCGAGGACGCCGGGGCCGACCTTCTGCACCTCGATGTCATGGACGGTCACTTCGTCCCGAACCTCACCTTTGGGCCCGTCATCGTCGAAAAAATCCGGTCCGTGACGGACCTCTTGCTCGATGTCCATCTGATGCTGGACGAGCCGGGCCGGTTTATTCAGGCGTTTGCCGACGCGGGGGCCGACAACCTGACGTTTCACGCCGAGGTGGTCGCCGACCCCGAGGCCCTCGCCGGACGGATCCGCCAACTCGGTTGCGCCGCCGGCGTGACGGTCAACCCGGACGGGCCGGCCGAACGACTCCGGGCCGCCGCGCCCCACGTGGACCTCGTCCTCGTGATGTCGGTATTCGCCGGCTTCGGCGGGCAAAAGTTCATACGCGACGTGTTGCCGAAAATTCAAACGATCAAAGGGTGGTTGAACCCCCGCCAGCGGTTGGAGGTGGACGGCGGCATTGATGATGAGACGGTGGGCGAGGCCGCCGCCGCCGGCGCGGATACCCTCGTGGCCGGCACCGCCATTTTTGACGCCCCCGGCGGAGATTACGCGGCGGCCATCGCGAACCTTCGCCGCCGCGCGGCGGCCGGCGGCGACTGACCCGGCGTTCCCCTTTTGAGCGAGGCGATGGATGGCCATCAACGGCCGAACCAAGAAAAAAGACATCCCCGAGGGCCTGTGGCTCCGATGCCCGGGCTGCGAGGAGATGGTCTACCGCAAACGCGTCGAGGAAAACCTCCACGTTTGTCCCGAGTGCCAGTATCATTTCAAGATCGGCGCCTGCCAACGGATCCAACTGTTGGCCGACGCCGACAGTTTTGAAGAGTACCTTGGCAACCTGATGTCCCCCGACCCCCTCGGATTCGTGGATCGAAAAACTTACGTTGAGCGCCTGGCCGATGCCCAGCGCCAGACCAACCTCTACGACGCCGCCGTCGTGGGGCGCGGCTACATCAAGGGCCGGCCCGTCGTCCTGGGTGCCCTGGACCCGAACTTCATCATGGGCTCCATGGGGTCGGTCGTCGGCGAGAAAATCACCGTGGCTGCCGAGAAAGCAACCGACCTGGGGATTCCCCTCGTGATTTGCAGCGCTTCGGGCGGCGCCCGCATGATGGAAGGGGTCTTGAGTCTCGCCCAGATGGCCAAGACCAGCGCCGCCGTCGCCCGGCTTCATCGCGCCGGCGGCCTGTTTATCAGCGTCATGACGAACCCCACCACGGCGGGCGTGGCCGCCAGTTTCGCCTCTCTCGGCGACCTCATCATCGCCGAGCCGGGCGCCATGATCGGGTTTACAGGTCCCCGCGTCATTTATCAGACGATGAAACAGGAACTCCCCGAAGGCTTCCAGACGGCCGAATTCATGCTGGAGCACGGGTTCGTGGACCGGATCATCGCGCGGCACAATCTGCGAAGCGAAATCGCCTCGATTATCGATTACTGTGGAAAGTAGGGCGGCGTCTCCCTCCGGGGAGCCCAAAGCGGGACTCAACTCTTCTTGTGCCGCCGACCGATAAGGAAACAGGCGAGCCCCGGTTGGCGTAGGGGCGGCAAGCATTTATAGTGATTCCGTGTCGGCCTATCGTTGGAACGCCCCTCCGGCTCGCGGGGCATGAGCCTGGCGGCTCAAGGAGCCAGCGGTGTTCAAGTGGATCCTGCAAAAACTCCGCGGGGGACCTCGGACGGTCCAACTGCCCGGCTATACCCCTCTCGGGACGATCCGCGAAGGCAGCATGTCGATCATCTTCCGCGCCAGACACCGCCAGACCGGCCGCATCGTGGCCGTCAAAGTTCATAAGCCCGAGGCACGCAGGGCCGTCGCCAGGCTGGAAGCACGCTATCGCGGGCTGACGGAAGGGCAGATTACCGCCCTGTTCGACCACCCCAACGTGATCCGGTGTTTCGACCACGGCAATCTAGCCGGAACGCCCTATCTCGTCCTGGAATACCTCGAGGGGCTGACGCTGGCCAGCCTCATGGCCGGGGACAGCAAACGCCTTGAGGGTCAGCGCCTGGCGTATCTCCGCCAGGGGGCCGCTGCCCTGGCCCACGTTCATGCCAAACGCATCGTCCATCACGATTGCTGTCCCAAAAACCTCTTCGTGACCAACGAGGATCGCGTTGTCTTGACCGATTTCGGGCTCGCCACGCCGCTTCCGGACAAGCCCACCGTGGGCAGCCGCATGGGAACCGTCGAAATTCTGGCCCCCGAGGTCCTCCGGAGGGAACCCTCGGATCACCGCGTGGATGTCTTCGCGTGGGGGGTGGTGGCCTATGAGGTCCTCTCGGGCCGTTGGCCCTTTGAAAGCACCGAACACCGCCAGATGCTCAATAAGATTCTCAACATCCGCCCCGTCCCTCTTACTCGGCGGGTGCGGAACCTGCCCGAGGATGTCGCCAACGTCATCATGCGATGCCTCGAGAAGGACCCCGCCAAGCGCCCCAGCCACATGAGTACCCCCCTGGAGGTCCTCGAGCGGTATCAGGAGGCTCGATTCTGACCGCCTCTGACGGCGCGCCCTAACCACGAGCCTTTCCCTCATCCCCCGTTGACTTTGGAACCCTTACGGGCGGCTGTTACCAGCCCCGTTGTCCGCGCCACATCCCTCCGGGGGCCTTGCGAACGGGCAAGGGCCACAGATTGGCTCCAAGTGACCTTTCCTATCCCGCCGAAGTAAGTGGACACCTGGAGTTCGGGAATCAAGGGGCATTCCGTATTGACTGTGGCCAATTCTTGAGTTATGATATAAGTGGGGTGGACGGTAACGGAGGCGAGGGTGTCCTATGGCCAGGTTTCACCATGCCGAAATGGCCGATCTGGCAAGACAGTTGATCTACCTGTCGGCAAAAGTCCGCCTGGAACAGGTCAACCGGGCCGACCGGCTGGTTTGTCTGGTCGAACCCGAAAAATACTACCCTTACGAGTTCGTATGCTACCAAATCACGGGGTACCGGGCCCGCGGCGGCATTGCCAGGAGTCTCCGCGGCAAAACCCTTCGTGAAGACCTTATCCGCCTGGTCGAGCAGGTCTCCGGCAGCCTGAGGATCCCCGTCGATGCGGTCGGCGAACCGGTCCTTTCCATCCACGAGGCGGCCAGGCACTTTAACGTCTCTACCAAGACGATCCAGCGGTGGCGGAGGCGGGGGTTGGTGTCTCGAAAATTCCTGGGTTCCGATGGCCGATTGCGGGTCGGATTTTTGAAGTCGACCCTCGACCGCTTCGCGACGCGCCATTCCGACCAGGTCCGTGCCGCCGGCCAGTTCACTCGCCTCACGCCCGAGGAACGCCGCGAGATTATCCGCCGGGCCCACCGGCTGGCCACCTTTTGCCATTGCTGCCTCTTCGAAGTCTCCAAGCGGATCGCCCACAAACTCAACCGCGCCGTCGAAACCGTCCGCCAAACGATTAAGGAGTACGACCGCCGCCATCCCGACCAGAAACTGTTTCCCGGCGTCGGCGAGCCCCTCCAAAACCGCGACCGGCAACTCATTTACCATGCCCATCTTCGCGGGGTCGGCATCCATGCCCTCGCCGGGCGATTCTGCCGCACCCGATCCAGCATTTACCGCATCATTACGGAAGAGCGCGGCCGCGAACTCCTGACCGAGCCGATCGACTACATCCCCAGCCCCGAGTTCGAGCGTCCCGATGCCGACCAGACGATCCTCGGCGACGCCGTGGCCGACTCTGCCATGATGGGCCAGGACACGCGCTCCGCCGCCCCGCCCAAGGGGCTCCCGATTTACCTGAAGAACCTCTACAAAACGGGCCTCCTGACCAAAGACCAGGAACAGGCCCTCTTCCGCCGCTACAACTATCTGAAGTTCAAGGCGGCCAAGATTCAGCGGAGACTGAAGAGCAGCCGCGTCCTCAAAGCGGACGACCTCCAGGAAGTCGAACGTCTTCTCGAGGAGGCCAACCGCCTCAAGAACCGCCTCATCCAGGCCAACCTCCGCCTCGTCGTCAACATCGCCAGGCGGCACGCCGGGCCTCAGGCCAACCTCTTTGAACTGATTTCCGATGGCAACATGAGCCTCATGCGCGCCGTCGATAAATTCGATTACCACCGCGGCTTCAAGTTTTCGACATACGCCTCGTGGGCGATCATGAAAAACTTCGCCCGCAGCGTCCCGAAAGAGGGCATCCGCCGCGGCCGCTTCATGACCGGACGCGACGAACTCCTCGAAATAACTCGCGACCTCCGGTTCGTGGGAGAGGAACCCTACGAGGACCCCGATATCACCGTCCGGCGGTCCATCGAGAAGGTCCTCGACCAGTTGACCCCGCGCGACCGCGAAGTCGTCATGCGACGCTTTGGCCTCGGCGACGTCCCCGGCCCGCAGACCCTCGAAGAAGTCGGCAAACACTTCGGCGTCACCAAGGAACGCATCCGCCAGATCGAAGCCCGGGCCCTCCACAAACTTCGCGGCCTCGTCCGGCCCGAAGCCCTCGAAGAAGTCGCCCGCTGACCTATCGCGAAGGGAGCCTGGCTGCCCTATTGGACGGCCAGGCTTGTCTTTTTCGGGCAGCTTCTGCGCAGCGGGCAGGGGTCTTCCGGCCAATCACAGTAGGCCTTCTCTGCAGTGCACCACTCCATACCAACCTCGACTGCGGGTTCATCAAGTGCCCCTGGAAACTGCGGATACAGTGCTCTTGCCCTCGCGGTCACTTCTTCCACTAATTCCGACACGGGATATGTGCCTGGTGGTCGGTTGACCAGTCCTGTGCGAAGAAAAGCCCTGGCGACGTGACGGTCTACGGCAATATCCAACTCTTGCCAGTTCACCAAAGTCACGCCTAGATACTCAACAAGGATGCGCCCCATCAGGCGAGATATCTTTTGCCCGATGCCTTCAAATTCATCGAGGCGAGAGACTACCTCGGCCGCTGACTCGCCGTTGGGCCAGATGTTCGCAGCATTGCCCTCATACTTGCGCAAGAGCAGTTTGCTTGCGGCTATCAATCTTCCTGCAACCACAGATGGAAACCTATGAAGCGAGTGAACGGTTTCGTCTCCCCGGATATGCTTGGTCAAGTCCTCTTGACGCATCTTCGCCAGCCGCCGCACGTCCAAGTGCCCAAGGCGCGAGGCTAGCTCGAAAGGCGCTTCCAACGCCTTCTCATACTTTATCAGATAGTTGAAGATGGCACTGAAAAGAAGTGCGTTAGGGTTGTGTAGGAGCAAGTCACCGACCTCTCTTGCGATGCCCCAACTGTCCAGATTGGTGGCCAGCACTGGGTGGTCTATGGGTGGGGGTTGTATGTAGGTCAGCATGTCCCGCACAACTTTGTTCGCCGTCATGATTGCGGCCCCCTTACTCGTCCAGCAGGTGGCCGAGTTTCTTGCGTTTCGTGTCCAGGTACCGGGCATTCAGCGCGTTCGGCTCGACCACGAGCGGCACACGCTCGACGATCCGGAGGTCGAACCCCGTGAGGGCCACGATCTTCCGCGGATTGTTCGTCATGAGCCGAACCTTGCGGATCCCGAGGTCCACGAGGATCTGGGCGCCGATGCCGTAGTCCCTCAGGTCCGGCTCGAAACCCAGCCGCTCATTGGCCTCGACCGTGTCCAGGCCCTCTTCCTGCTGGAGGCGGTAGGCCCGGATCTTGTTCGCCAGGCCGATGCCGCGACCTTCCTGCCGCATGTACAGGACCGCTCCGCGCCCTTCCTTGGCGATGCGCGCCATGGCCGCATCCAGTTGCTGGCCGCAGTCGCACGCCAGGCTCCCGAACACGTCGCCCGTCAGGCATTCCGAATGAATCCGCACCAGGACGGGCGCTTCCTGGACCGCCACCTTCCCGTCGGCCCCCGGCAGGCCGATCCCGTCCAGCGTCAAGGCAATCTGCGGAAACGCATCCACCAGGCTTTCGTACACGTGAATGTCGAACGTTCCGTGCCGCGTGGGCAACTTCGCCATCGCCGTCTTCCGGACGAGCCGTTCCTTCCGGTGCCGGAACGCGATGATTTGGGCGACCGAGGCGATCTTCAGGCCGTGCTCCGCCGCGAAGGTCACGAGGTCCGGCAGCCGCGCCATCGTTCCATCGGGTTTCATCACCTCGCAGATGACGCCGGCGGGCTTGAGGCCCGCCATCCGGGCCAGGTCCACGGCCCCCTCCGACTGGCCGGCCCGCACCAGAACGCCGCCTTCCCGCGCCCGGATCGGAAACACGTGCCCCGGCCGCGCCAGGTCTTGCGGCTGGGTGTCGTCGGCGATGGCGATCCGAATCGTCCGCGCCCGGTCCGCTGCGCTGATGCCCGTCGTGATGCCCGTCCGGGCGTCGATCGAGACCGTGAACGCCGTGCCGAACGCCGCCGTGTTCTCCGCCGTCTGCGGCACGAGGCCCAGCCGGTCGATGTACTGCGGCGCCATTGGAAGGCAAATTAGCCCGCGCCCGTGGGACGCCATGAAATTGATGATCTCCGGCGTCACCTTCTCCGCGGCCGAGACCAGGTCCCCCTCGTTCTCGCGGTGCTCATCGTCCACGAGAATGATCATCCGACCGGCCTTCAGGTCCTCGAGGATGTCCGGTATGGGGCTGAATGGGCTTTCCATGGCTGCTTTCATAATATCGGGTTTTCTCGACGGAATCAAGCGGGGGGGGAGGCCATTGCAGATTTCAGATTGGAGATTGCAGATTGCAGGCGACCACGACAAAAGAGCCTTGCCTGCCTCGCCGGCGGGCGGGGCGCCTGTCGCGGCGTAGCCCCGGCTACGCCTGGGCGAAGGCGGATTGCAGATTGCGGGTGCCATGCCTGCCTGCTCGCCTCGAGGCGAAGCCGCGGGCCGGCAGGCAGGCTTTCGCTTGTCGCAGCGAAGCGCAGACCCGTATGGGCGAAAGCATGCCCCCCCGTTGTCATTCTGAGTCCCGGCGCGGCGGGATCGCCTGCCGGCC
>Ga0315293_10001805_pt1 | contig 20772 bp, 15 predicted proteins | sample YL17G13_20_MG_FD_203071 | JGI IMG/M metagenome (GOLD analysis project Ga0315293, IMG submission 203071) | Sediment microbial communities from Yellowstone Lake, YNP, Wyoming, USA - YL17G13_20 | ecosystem: Environmental > Aquatic > Freshwater > Lake > Sediment | place: USA: Wyoming | collected... | reverse complement strand
CAATGTTGGCAGGATTACAGACAATTATGTAAATATTTAATCTGTCTGTTGGTAAATTGGAAATTAATAAGTTAATTATGACCAGGTAAACCTGATATTGAAATTTATTTACTGTTCGTAAAACAAACCTGTTTATGAAACTGAAAACCAGCGTTATCCTTGGATTAATGATGTTTCTTCAATACTTTGTGTGGGGTTCGTGGTATGTGACCATGGGAACTTTCATGACCAAAATTCTTAATTCAAGCGGCATACAAATAGGTGCAGCTTACAGTGCCCTGGCAATTGCCACCATGATTTCACCATTTTTTATAGGAATGATCGCTGACAGGTTTTTTGCTGCCCAGCGGGTAATGGGAGTATTGCATCTGATCGGAGGAGTGTTGCTCTTCCTTGCTTCCAGGATTACAACGAATGGACCTTTTTACTGGATCATCCTGCTCTATTCGCTTGCATACATGCCTACAATAGCTTTATCAAACAGCGTGGCATTCAGACAGATGAGCGATCCGGGAAGACAATTTCCGGTCATAAGGGTTTTTGGCACGGTTGGATGGGTCATATCAGGTTTCATGATTGCACTTCTTGGAATTGAACAGACTCCGGCAACATTTTACATGGCAGCTGTTGTATCAGCCGGATTGGGTTTATACAGCTTTCTTCTTCCTGATACACCACCTCAGGCAAAAACACCGTCAACAGCAAAGTCAGTTATGGGAATTGATGCATTTGTCCTGTTTAAGGACCGGCCTTACCTGATCTTTTTCGTAGCTGCAATATTTGTATGTATACCACTTTCGTTCTATTTTGGATTTGCAAACCTGTTCCTAAACCAGTCAGGAATGGAAAACGCTGCCGGTAAAATGGTTATGGGTCAGATCTCGGAGGCCCTTTTCATTCTTGCCATCCCTTTCCTGTTTAACAGGATAGGCGTAAAGAAAATGCTGCTGATAGGCATGACAGCCTGGATTTTAAGATACATCTGTTTTGCTTTCGGAAGCATGGGCCCCAATGTCTGGATGCTTTATGCAGGAATAATACTGCATGGAGTTTGTTACGATTTCTTCTTTGTAACAGGATATATGTATACCGAAAAGAAATCAAATGAGAGGATTAAGAACGCGGCACAGGGATTATTCACTTTCGTAACCTACGGTCTGGGAATGTTCATTGGAACCTGGTTCTCAGGCTTTGTTACAACCTATCATTCGGTAAACCAGGTATACCAGTGGAGAAGTATCTGGCTGGTACCCGCATATATTGCCGTTGCAGTGCTTATATGTTTTATATTCTTCTTTAAGGAGAAGAAAAAAATAGAAATAGCTCAGTAGCAATAATGTCTGATTGATGATTAATTGTAGTTGCTTGTTGCTGGTTAATTACTCTCTAGCTTAATTGATCCAGGACTCAATCCTGATGCTGTCGCTTTAAGAGTAATCGTACCTGCTTTTGTATCAGATTTGACAATCACAAGACATTTACCTCGCCAGGCTTTCCTATATGGAAGCTGGCAGCTTTCAATGCTTACAGGATTTGCATTTCCGACGGCCGCAATAGTCCCCGGACCCTCAATAGAAAACGTTATCAGGTTTTCAGCTTTGGGATTTCGGATACCGTTTACGTCAGTTAATTCAACAGTTACATAACTCAGATCCTGCCCGTCAGCTTTAAATTTAGGTCTGTCGGCAATAAGTTTAATCTGCGACGGATCACCGGCAGTTTTCAGATCAGAAACACTCACCTGTTTTTTGCCGGCATAACCAATAGCCTTCAGGATTCCAGGCTGATAGGGTACCTGCCATACTCCTGTGAACTTTGTACTGCGGTTTACAGGTTTTTTACCCAGGGATTTGCCATCCAGGAAGAGTTCGACCTGTTCGCAGGATGAATAAACACAAACATCCATTGTTTTTCCTTCGCTTCCTTTCCAGTTCCAGCTGTCAACAACATCGTACCAGTGCCATTTTGACCACGATTGCCTGTCGGGATTAAGCCCAAATGAGGGTTCAGGGGGAATGACCCAGACTGACACCTGATTTTCTTTCCAAAGTGCATCGCGGTAGTAAGACTGGGGCCGTTTCCAGCCGCAGATATCAATATCACCGCAATAAGCCAGATTCCACGGGAAGAAGTCCTGTTTCTGCCAGTAACCTCTCCATCCGATGCTGGCTTCTCCGATATAATCAAAAGCTGTCCATACAAAATCTCCGATCACAAATGAATTATCGACAACATCCATCCAGCTTCCGAATGCTTCGAGCGGATAGGATTCAGTACCAATCATAATGCGCTCCGGAATACGTTTGTGATCCTGGGCATACAGACTTTCCTGATTATGATCTCCACCTGAAGCATAATTATATCCGGCAACATCAAGGGTGGCAAAATATGGATCTTTATCGGGTTTAAGATCATTCACTGCCGAGGTTATAGGACGGGTCGGATCCATAACACGGATGAAACTACCAATTGTTTTTGCTGTTTCAACAACATCCGGCCTATGCCTGCCGGGTATTTCGTTCCCGATGCTCCACATGATTACGGAAGGATGATTCCTGTCCCGGATGACCATATTTTCAACATCCTTCTTCCACCACTTATCAAAAAACAGATGATAATCATTGGGATTCTTCGGTTCGTTCCACATATCAAAAGCTTCATCCATAACAAGCATTCCCAGTCTGTCGCATGCATCAAGAAATGCCTGTGAGGGTGGATTATGTGAGCATCTGATGGCATTGAAACCGCTGGCTTTAAGAAGTTCAACCCTTCTTTCTTCAGCCCTGTCATAAGCCCTGGAACCCAGAGGACCGTTGTCGTGATGGACACAGCCTCCCTTCAGCTTTATAGCTTTCCCATTCAGAAGGAACCCATTATTAACATCTATTGAAACTGATCTTATCCCGAAACTTGTTGCTGTTAGATCTGTCAGTGTTTCATTTTCATATATTTCCGAAACGGCTTTGTATAGCTGAGGTGAATCAACGGACCAATGGAGGGGATTTTTCAATCTGATTTCCTGATCCCGGACAATGTTTTTACCGGCCTCAATTTTGACTGAAACTTCAGCTTTTGAAACCTCCTGTGACAGTTTGTCAAGGATTTTAGTGACGAGCTTTACTTCCCTGGGTTCTTTGCCTTCGTTGACTATTGTTGTTTTGATATTCACCCGGGCCTCCGCATCAGATATCTGCGGTATTGTTATGTAAGTACCCCAGGTGTCCGTATGAACAGGTGAAAAAACCTGAAGCCATACATGTCTGTAAATACCTGATCCTGAATACCAGCGGCTGTTTTCTCCTTCATTTTTGACTTTGACACATAAGACATTTTCTCCTTCAAATTTCAGATTGTCAGTAATATCGAACCAAAAGCTTGAATAGCCGTAAGGATGATTTCCAATCTGGTGGCCGTTGAGCCACACTTCCGAATTCATGTACACACCTTCAAAAAGTATTCTGAAGCGCTTTCCCTTCAGATTTTCCGCAACAGTAAATGTTTTCCTGTACCAGCCGGTACCTCCGGTTGTGAATCCGCCGCTTACCTGGCTGATGGCATTTATGCTGAATGGTGAGTTTGTCCCCGGAAGATCTTCGAGGCTCCAGTCATGAGGCAGATCGATTTTTCTCCAATTCGAATCATCAAATTGCGAATTCTCAGCGCCCAGGGCTCCACCCAGATGAAACCGCCATCCGAGATCAAAGAGTTTTTCACGGTCAGGTAATTGCTGGGCTGATACCTGAATAAATGAAAATACTGCAAAGAAAATTGTCCATTGAATTTTCCCATGTAAGAATTTCATATCTGCGTCTTTTTAAATTGATGCAATTTAAAAAATCCATCCGGACTATAAGAGACATTTTTGCAGAAGCCTTAACTTTACTGAAAAAACCAGATTATATGATCGTAACCTGTGTCCACGTTCAAGTAAAACCTGAAGCTATAAACGATTTTATTGAAGCATCAGTTCTCAACCACAAGGGTTCAGTTAAAGAACCCGGAAACCTGAGGTTCGATTTTGTTCAGCAGGCAGATGATCCGTGCCGTTTCATGATTTATGAAGCATTTGAATCAGAAGAAGATGTATCAGCTCATAAAACAATGGATCACTATCTTAAATGGCGTGATACTGTGAAGGATATGATGGCAGAACCGAGATACGGAGTAAAGTATAATATCCTTGAACCGAAAGAGAGATCGGAATGGTAAAATCTTTCCAGTTTTCCAGGCTGCCCCTTATCTGTTTCGGAACCGGCAAAATTAAGTTGCTTCCGGGATTGATATGGAGGTATGGTAAAATGATTATTCTGGTTACCGATCAGGAATCATTCAACAATTCAGTGAATGCGGAAACTCTGCTTGAATTGTTCCGGAAGGAGGGAATCAGGTATCATCATGTTGTTATCCAGGGCGAACCTTCTTCCGGAATGATTGATACTGTGGTCGGGAAGTTCAGGAATGAAACTATTGATGCTGTAGTTTCAATTGGAGGGGGAAGTGTTCTTGATGCCGGTAAAGCCATATCTGCAATGATGAATATGGAAGGATCTGTCAGGGAATATCTTGAGGGAATTGGTACCAGGGAACATCCCGGGATAAAACTCCCCTTTATTGCACTGCCAACTACGGCAGGCACCGGAAGTGAAGCAACAAAAAATGCGGTGATATCGGAGATCGGAAAAGATGGATTCAAGAAATCATTACGACACGATAATTTTGTTCCCGATATTGCAATTATTGATCCGGAGCTTACCTTAAGTTGTCCGCAGCATATAACTGCAGCAAGCGGAATGGACTGCTTTACCCAGCTGACTGAATCCTATCTGTCAGACAAGGCATGCGAATATACGGACACTCTGGCCTGGGAAGGACTAAAAGCAATAAAATCATCTCTCGTTCAAAGCTATGTGAACGGACAGGATCCTGAAGCAAGAAGCGGAATGTCATTTGCTGCACTTACATCAGGGATCTGCCTTGCCAATGCAGGACTAGGTGTTGTCCATGGTTTTGCTTCATCGGTTGGAGGGATGTTCAAAATCCCCCACGGAGTTGTCTGCGGAACGCTTATGGCACCGGCAAATGCAAAAACTGTAAGAGAGCTCCGGAATAGAAGCAATAATCCTGAAGCCATTAACAAATATGTCAGGCTGGGCAGGCTCTTTCTTGATGATGACGGGAAACCTGATGTTTATTATATTGATGGTTTTGTTGAATATTTAAGGAAACTCTCTGACGACCTGAAATTGCCGCACCTGGGGCAATACGGGATTAAAGATGAGGACCTCGAACCAATCTGCAGGATTACCGAATTGAAAAATAATCCTGTGAATTTAGATACTGATGATCTGATTGAGATTTTAAGAGAAAGACTTTGACAGAAGTGTTGCCATTAAGTCCGGATCATTCAGGTGAAAGGAAGTTTATAGCAGATGTTCACCTGGGGCGACTTGCAAAATACCTCAGATTATGCGGTTTTGACACACTTTACGGAATGTCGCTGGCTGACAGAGAGATCATTGACTTGTCATTTAAAGAGAACAGGATAATTCTTTCACGCGATAAAGAACTGCTTCAAAACAGGCATGTGATCCAAAGTTACAGGATAATGTCTGCAGAACCTGTCGAACAACTGAAAGAAGTGTTGAATAGATTTGATCTGATAAACAATCTTCATCCTTTTACCAGGTGCATGATATGCAATGGAGAAGTGGCTAGAGTCATCAAGGAGGAAATCGACCAAGCCCTTCAGCCAAAAACCAGGAATTATTATAATGAGTTCAAAAAGTGTATCAGTTGTGGCAAAATCTACTGGGAGGGGTCGCATTACGAAAGAATGAAAAAATTTGTAGATTCGCTGGTCACTAATAACCAATAACTAATAACATTTACATGAAAACAAGAACCTTTACAATCACTTTCCTGATGGTCTTTCTGTTAATAATTTCACAGATTGCTCCGGCTCAGTTACCAAAAGAAACTGAAGCCCAGAAAATCCAGAGAATGAAATGGTGGACCGATGCACGTTTCGGTATGTTCATTCACTGGGGTTTATATGCTCTCCCTGCCCGTCACGAATGGGTCAAAAACAGGGAGCGCATGACCAATGAACAATATCAGAAATACTTTGAGAACTTCAATCCGGATCTCTACAATCCCAAAGAATGGGCAAGAATGGCCAAAGAGGCTGGAATGAGATATGTTGTGCTTACTGCAAAGCATCATGAGGGCTTCTGCAACTGGGATTCAAAATTCACAGATTACAAATCAACAAATACCCCTTTCGGGAGGGATATTATAAGGGATTATGTTGATGCTTTCAGAGCAGAAGGTCTCAAGGTGGGATTTTACTATTCTTTGATCGACTGGCACCATCCAGATTATACAATCGACAGAAATCACCCTCAGCGTCAGGATCATGATACTGCATATACAAGACTTAACAAGGGGAGGGATATGAATAAATACAGGGAGTACATGAAAAACCAGGTCAGGGAACTGCTTACCAACTATGGTGAAATAAGCATTATCTGGTTCGATTTCTCTTTTCCGGGTAAGAATGGGAAAGGGCATCAGGACTGGGATTCGGAGAACCTTCTGAAACTTGCCAGGTCTCTTCAGCCCGGAATAATAGTCGACGACCGCCTCGACCTGAAAGATGTAGAGGGTGGATGGGATTTCACCACACCTGAACAATATAAGGTTACAAAATGGCCTGAGGTGAACGGAAAAAGAGTGCCATGGGAAACCTGCCAGACTTTCTCCGGGTCATGGGGCTATTACCGCGACGAAACTTCATGGAAAAGCCCTGCCCAGCTTCTTGAACTGCTGACCGAATCGGTAAGCAAGGGCGGCAACCTTTTACTGAATGTGGGTCCGACCGCCAGAGGGGCATTTGATTACAGGGCACAGGAAAGACTGAAGGCTATGGGAGAGTGGATGAAGTACAATGGCCGGTCAGTTTACAACTGCACAGAAGCTCCATCTGATTTTGTTCCACCGGCCAATACGATCTTAACATACAATCCGGTAACTAAAAGATTATATGTTCACCTTCTTGCATATCCAATGGGATCGCTGACACTTGCAAATATGGCTGACAAGGTTAAGTATGTGCAATTTCTTCATGATGCTTCTGAAATAAGGTTCAGCTCCGGAAGTAACGAAACAAAAAATGATATTAACCTGCAGCTGCCGGTTTTGAAACCGCCGGTGGAAATTCCGGTACTGGAGGTATTTTTGAAGTAAGCCCCCTTTAGGGAGTTTAGGGGTTATAATTCTATTACTAATATCGTATCTGTCTCATCCACGATCCCTTCCGGAACCGACACAGTGATCCCAAATGCATCCTGTTTGAATTTCATCTTGGCTCCCGAATTAAACAGAGTGATGTTTTTCACTTTTTTGCCAAAATCCGGAATTAGCAGATTATTATCCTCGGGGTTAAGTATATGAACATATACCTTATTTGCTTTTTGCGTCATTACACCCCAGGTTCTGGGACTGACCGGACCGCCACGGGTCCCGTATATGGTTTCTCCGTATTTCGCCATCCATGTGCCAATTTCTTTCAGGGTATTGACAAATTCAGGCTGGATCTTCCCGTTTGGCATCGGTCCGATATTAAGCAGGAAGTTCGAATTATATCCAGCAGCTTTAACAAGGTACCGGATCAGATTTTTTATCGATTTGTAATCTTTGTCCTGAAGATTGAATCCCCAGGAATTATTCATGGTTTCACACGTTTCAAACGGTAGTTCCCCGATCTTCTGCTCAGGATTAAAACCGGTCGTTTTCTGTCCGGGAAGATCTTTCTCGAACATCTGGAAGTCCTCGCCGGTAAAAGGAGCAAGATGGTGATTATTGCCGATCAGACATGCAGGCTGGAGGCTGTGTATAAGTTTATAAGTCTTATCAAGTCTCCAGTCGGCATCCTTTTTATCCCAGTGGCCGTCGAACCAAATACCTCCGATTTCGCCATAATTTGTCAGGAGCTCGGTGAGCTGCCCATCCATATAATCAAGATATTTGTACCAGTCGCCTTTTTCCGGGCGTCCTGCAGTTTGTCCTGTGTTTCCCCTTGGAAAATAATTCTCCTGGAACCAGTCAAGATGTGAATGATAGAAAAAGAGTTTTATTCCCTGTTTTTTACACTCTTCTGCAAGCATCTTAAGAACATCCTTTCCATACGGGGTGCGGTCAACAATGTCCCAGTCGGTAAGTTTCGAATCCCACATGGCAAAACCGTCGTGGTGCTTGCTGGTTATTGTAATATATTTCATGCCTGCAGCTTTTGCAAGGGAAACCCATTCTTTGGGATCAAAGCTGATGGGATTGAAGAATGGTGGCAGTCTCTGGTAAGTCTGCTTGTCAATTCTCTGATTGTTCATTACCCATTCACCATCACCGAGGACGCTGTATACACCCCAGTGGATGAACATTCCGAATTTGGAATCCTGGAACCATTCACGGGCTTTAAGGTTTTCGGGGGTTGGGTTATAAACCATTTGAGCATTTGCGGTTATTGCAAAAAGAAATAATGCTGGAAAAAATAGTTTTCGAAACATGGGATTAAGTTTTGTTTTAATAAAAGAAGATTTTTACCACTGATTCACACGAAGTTTTCACGGAGTGACACAGAGTAATACCACCCTTGGGGGGGATGGGGGGTTTATCTCTGTGTAACTAATGAATCCATCTTAATTTGTTGTTTTAAATTTCTCTGTCACCACCTCCGGCCATTTAAGATCAATTTCCTCAAGTGTCTTAAGCACTACCTGCGCAATAGAATAGAGCTTTTGCCAGTTTTTGTCCGATGGTACTATATGCCAAGGAATTGTGTTGCACGTATTTATAATCTTTTCATATACTACCATGTACTCATCCCATTTTTCGCGCGTATCCCAGTCGCCGTCCTTGTGTTTCCAGTGTTTTTCCTTCAGTTCAACCCTCTCCATAAGCCTCTCTTTCTGAGCCTCTTTTGAAACATTCATAAAGAATTTCAGAATTACTGTATCATTATTCTCAATCAGTTTTTCAAAATCATTGATAACCTTGTAACGCTTTTCGATGATTTCGGCCGGAATGAATTTTTCAACAGAGGGCACAAGGATATCTTCATAATGCGACCTGAGAAAGATCTTCATTTCCCCTTTGCGGGGAACCACCTGATGAACTCTCCAAAGGAAATCATGAGCATATTCTTCTTCACTAGGTTTTTTAAAACTATGAATTTTAATGCCGAGGGGATTGCAGAATTTCAGAAGTCCCTTTGTGACTCCGTCTTTCCCGGAAGCATCAGTTCCCTGAAGTACCAGAAGTAAACTGAATTTATTCTGGGCATACATCTTGTTTTGCAGTGTTCCGATCTTTTTAAGGATCTTCTTAGTTTTTTCTTCTGTTTTTTTCCTGTCCCATTCTTTATTGAATGTCGTGTAATCAGCAATCTTGATTTTCATATTCATTGATTTATTGTAAAACTTCTTCAAGTTTATTTAGGATTGGCTGTGCAGAGATCTTCGCACCAACAGCACCCGTCATCCATTGCTGTGGCGTGAGCCGCCCCAGTTTGAACATGCGGTCAATTTCGTCAGCTAGTTTTTTACCTCTTAGAAATTCTTCAAGCTGGAACTGAACTATATGTCCGTATGAATAGTTCGGAAGGTAAAGCGGAACTTCAACCATGTGAGAATAAATTGCAAGGATTGGCGAATCCTTTATTCCTACCACCGGTGCAAAATATTTGTTCCATGTATCTACAGCGAACTTGATAATGTTCTCTTTCAATTGTGAAGGTGTAGCCTCGGGATTCTCATACAGCCACTTCCATGCTTTCATCTCAACCATTCCCACACCCATTATCTCCATCAGCGACCACGCTGCGTTCAGTGTCTCCATTTTATCTTTGTCAGGAGTGTTATCCTTAATATCAAGGAGCATGAGATTGCGACTTTGAAAAACAAAGGCTACAGCTTCAGTAATTGCAGTGTTTGGCACACCTGACATCATATAATTGTCGACATCATATAAAGAAATAGTCTGTTCTACATTATGTCCGAATTCATGTACGGCAATTTCATATCCCTTGTAGTCCATCCCTTTTTCTGAGATCCGTGTGCGAAGGTGAGCAAGAGAACCTTTCATGGCTGCCCCTGCGGCATGCCCTGAACCCCTTGCCGGATCAACTACAATTTTGTCGGAAATATACTCTGCTCTTTCAGGACTCCAGCCAAGCTTCTTCAGCATCACAGGCATCTGAGCCTTGAAAGCTTCAGGATTGGGGTAAAGTGATGAGGTTTTGGAAGTAAGCTGGTCTTCAGGAATAGTGCTACGGGTTTTAAAACCGTCGTACCATATGTCGTATGGTTTCAGATCACGTCCTATTCTCTTCTTTATCAGTGCGCCAAGCTTCACAAGCTGTGGGGAGCTCATGTATGAATCGAAAAGAGCTTCCACCTCTTCCTGGGAGATCTCCATCTCAGAAGAGAACTTACGCATAATAGCAGTGTTCATTTCAGGATTGTAGGGATCAATATTTTTCATTGCCCTGAATATATTGGCAATATGTTCATACCTTGTATCCGGTTCAGCGGCAGCTTCAACCTGAGCTCCGCCCTTTGTTACAATGTTGGAGAAAGGCGCCCATTCATATTCAGGATTATTGATAATGATCCTGGGGATATCCTGATTTATAATGTGTTCCATGACCTTATAGATCATTTCCTGCTTCTCCATGCCTTTTTCCCCTCCTGCATAACTGGCCTTCAATTCGTCGCGCAGATTCCAGTGCGACAGCAGTACCATATCGTCTGGGAACAACTGCCGCCCGTCATCGGTACGCAGGTGCCCCATGCAGATATTGTATTCGGCAATGTACATTTCTGCGTTCCCGACGGCTGTGTTAAGCGCCTGGTTCAGCGCTGCAGGTACTCTCGAAACAAAGTAATCACCAAGCCTTGCCATTGCCCACTCATAACGGCTCCAGCCCGGTCCCTCTTTTTCTTTCTCTTCGAGAGTATAATAGGGGAAATTGAGAGCAACGAAAAATGCTATCTTGTTTTCATAGAAATCGTCCGACAAATGTGAACTTACCGAATAAGTTCCGAACATGCGGTCAATTACATCAATTTCTCCTGTTGCTTCATCAAGATTCTTTTTCAGGTCGAGTGTTATATCGTTATAGTTTCCGAACAGGGATTCGAAATAGTCGCTTATTTTCATGAATGCGGTTTTCCGTTTTTCAGGATCACCGATGTAGTTCTTCTCCACAAAGGCTGAAAAATCGGAGATTTTTCCGTCCTCCTCCCTCCAGAGGGATGCAGCATGCCTGACACCCTTTTCCAGAAGCGAGGCATCTGCTGAAGGCATAGTGGTCTTAACACTGTCAATTACAGCTGAAATTGTTGAATCATCAATTAATGCAGAGGTGGCAAAAGATGCTTTTTTTATTTGAGGTGAAGAACATGCAGTTGCCAGGATCAGGATCAGGAATAGAGTTTTTTTCATATAACCAGGTTTAGTTCTTTTTCTTTTTTTTTACCCCTAAATCCCCCGTGGGGGTAAATAACATTATTCCACAAACTGTTTTGCATAGTATTTTGCTGTCAGCTTTTCGCCGGTCGATTTTTCGATCATATCGTTCCAGAAATATCTTGCACCGGGCATAAATACTTTCTCCTTCAGATAGTCACCAACAGCTTTGTCACCAACAAACGATTGATTTTTTGCACTATTAGCTGTAATGTAGTTGTACCATTGTGAAGCCAGCATTTCACCAAGCAGGTAATTGTGATAATAACACGGATAAAGTGCAATATGGATCTTTGTCGCCCAGTCAGGCATATTCCGGCCTTCGGGCTTCAAAAGCTGCTGGTATTTTTCAACCATGTCCCACCAGAGCTGGTTTAGATCCTGGCCGGGATCTTCATACATTGATTTTTCAAAACGATACATTACCTGTGCCCACCTGCTGAAGACAATCATTTGCAGCCTTAGTGCATTTTTACTGACAGGCATGATTTTTAAACTCTCATTTTTGTCGATAATACCCATGTCATTCATCCACATGGGGTCAGTAGCAAAACGGCCAAAAAGGTTTGCAATCGCTTCGGTAGTAAATGAATGAGCAGCATTCCTCAGTGTGAACGGGAGGCTCCTGTCGCAATAGTATGAATAAACTCCATGTCCCAGTTCATGAAGCATGGTGTTCATCCAGTATGAATCGGGCTTTACATTGTCAAGTGTCCTGACGTCTCCCGAGCGGTCAATGTCGCTGCTGAATGCGTGCTGGTTTTTCCCGGGTTTCTCATACAGATCGCTTTTTGCAAGAATGGCATCCACATTCAGGCCGATTCCGTCATAAAATGCTGCAGCAAGCTTAACCGGATCCTGGTTTTCATAATATTTGTCGAAATCAACAGGATATATTTCCGGCGCCTCCTGGAAGAACCTGTTCTGATAGTGCCAGGGTCTCAGTTCGGAACTCTTCAGGCTGTAACGTTTTGCAAAATAAGTATCAATATCTCCTTTAAGCCGGGCAAAGCTCTCCCTTGTGAGGTTATCAAGCTCGTCAAAGATCCTGGTTACTTCAACCGGATCCTGTCCGGAGAGCTTCAGCGTCATTTCATGATAATTGCTGAATCCGGTTTTTTGGGCAATCATGTTACGATGTCTTACCAGTTTGATTATATCCTCGGCCACAACCGGTCCGATCATCTTATGGGCTTCCCATGCAGACTTAAGGTCGGAGCTTACAGTCGAATTCCTGAGGATTTCCTCTATCTGGTTATCCGTCAATTCTTTCCCGTTAATATTAGCCCTGAAGTTTGAGTATTTCTTGCTGATCTCAGTTTCCATTTTAATCTGTTCGGCCAGAAGGGCCGGATCCACCTGTCCGCCCATGTATGAATTGTACATTAGTTCGAGCTGGCGGGCAAGCAGGGAATCTTTAACCATGCCAGATTCTTTTAGCTCCTTTAGTTGCTTAAACGCTACACTGTCAGTATAGATTTTAGTCAGTTCAAATGAAGCTTTTTCGCTTTTAGCCCAATCCTCGTCCGTTCCTGTAACATTTGCGTTCCACGAAGCCAGGCTTGTCTCTTTATAAAGAGGAATTGCCTTAGTTTCATAGGCGGATATAAAATCTTTCAATTTGGTTTCAGCTTTTTCCTGCTTTGAGGTGCATGCAGGAATAATTGTGAGGGCCATGGTGCATGTGACCAGCAAAATGTACTTTTTCATAAGGTTCTGTTTGATTTATACAAATATAGTCTGTTTTTATTCAAGAGAGCCTGTGACTTTTTCAACTTCGTCCAGAATTTCACACGATTTAACAAGTTCCTTCATTTTTGTGTGATCGGGATATAGGGGTCTGTCGATATCAAGAAAATCGACATGTTTTCTGATTACATCCTTAGCTTTCTGAACTCCTGCCCCGAATTTATATTCCACTTTTCTGAAATCAAGTGCCTGTGCTGCAGCCATTAACTCAATACCAAGGATTCCATATGCACAATCGAGGATCTGATTGTTCTTAATAGAGGTATTCATGCCCATTGAGACAAAATCTTCCTGGTCGGCGGCAGCAGGTATCGACTGTATCGAAGCGGGAACTGACAGTATCCTTTGTTCAACAATAAGTGTATCAGCGGTGTACTGACTGAGCATCATCCCCGAGAACATCCCGGCACCCTTCGTGAGGAAATCAGGCAAGCCCACGCTCAGAGCCTGGTTGTTCAGCCGGTTCATCCTTCTTTCCGACATTACGCTTACCATTGTGATGCATGCTCCTGCCATATCCATGGGAACGCATACGGGTGAGCCCTGAAAATTGGCGCCCGATAGATGAATGTTCCTATCAGGGAAAAAGACAGGATTATCACCAACCCCGTTGAGTTCAATTTCAACCTGAGATCTTGCATAAGCAAGCATATCATGGGCCGATCCTATTACCTGGGGAGTGGACCTCATCGAATAGGCGTCCTGAACCTTCGATTTTACCCTTCCTTCCTTCAGGTCGCCCCCTGAAATGCATTTATTTATGGCATTTGCGCTTCTGACGGCCCCCTTAAATCCTCTCACCTCATGAAGCAGGGGTGTGTAAGGCTTCATGTTTGCCTTTAATGCTTCCAGCGACATTGAAGCAGCTATCTCGGCCTGCTTCAGCCAGTTATTAGCATCGACAAGCCATATTGCACTCATTGCAGTAAGCATGTTCGATCCGTTGATGGCAGCCAGCCCGTCGCGTGCCTGAAGTCCCGGAACAGTAATGCCTGCTCTTTTCAGAGCTTCTGCTCCATCCAGAAGCTTTCCCTTATAATAAGCTTCTCCCTCTCCCATGAGCAGCAAAGCAATCTGTGACATAGGTGCCAGGTCTCCCGATGCCCCGACCGAACCTTTCTGACAGACAAAAGGAGTTACCCCTTTGTTCAGCATTTCTACGAGAGTTTCAGTGATCTCCAGCCGGTTCCCCGAATTTCCGTGTGCATGAACATTTATCCTGCCCAGCATCGCACCTCTCACTATTTCAATTGATGCCGGCTCCCCGATGCCGGCGGCATGATTATAGACCAGGTATTTCTGGAAATCCTTTATCTGATCATCATTAAGCACAATCTCCGAAAACTCCCCGATACCTGTGTTTACTCCATACATTATTTCATGTGCAGCAATCTTTTTTTCAAGCATTGCACGGCATGCATTTATCCGTTTCCTGGCCTCAGGATGAAGCTCCACCTTCTGTCCATTGCGGGCAACATTTACTACATGGTTTATTGTCAGGTCATTGCCGGTTATTATTAACTTTTTCATCTGTTTTATTTTAAATGCTCTTGGTGAAATATAAATAAGTGAATTCAGTCTGATTTTTCAGATCGATATAAAAAGAAAAGAAAATGGGATAATTTCCCGGGAGATTATCAACAGAGTCCGGAACGGTTGATTTTGATCTTGTATTCAAGAATCCACGAGTACTCCATGGCTTTGAATTGATAATTCAAAATTAACACATTTTGCTTTATTTCCTATCTTTATATGAAAATCAGATTTAAAGAAATAGAGATATAAAGAAATATGAACAGAATTATCACTTTTCTCTTTCTTACAGCCGTATTTATGTCCGGATACAGTTGCAGGTCAAAAAATAAATTGCTGAATAAAGCTGAAATACTTCATCCCAGAGATAGCGGCTATCTTTTTGATGGCAACTCGCTCAAAGGATGGGAAATCACGAATTTTGGTCCCCAGGGAGATGTTTATGTTTCCGGGGATAAGATCATTCTCGGAATGGGTGACGGTTGCACCGGAGTAACCTGGAAGGAGGAGTTCCCAACTGCAGATTACGAGATTACCCTTGAGGCAATGAGAGTGGATGGCAATGACTTTTTCTGCGGCATGACATTTCCCGTAGGCAAGGATCCCTGTTCTCTGATAGTTGGAGGCTGGGGCGGAACTGTTGTAGGACTGAGCAGCATAAATGGCATGGATGCCTCGGAGAATGAAACAATGGTGATCAGGCAATTTGATAAAAACCGTTGGTACAGAATAAGGCTGAAAGTTACAGGAGAAACTATTAAGGCATGGATAGATGACGAGGTTGTTATTGATTTCACAATCGGGGACAACTACCTTTCCATTCGTCCGGAAGTTGAATTGTCAAAGCCCTTCGGGATAGCATCCTGGAGAACAACAGCGGCAATCAGGAATATAAGGCTAAGTCATTGAATTCCCCCTTTGAAGGGGGCTGAGCGTCAAAAAATAGCCCGGTGAGCAATTTTAGTGAAGGAGCCAGCCTGCAGAGGTGGAATTTGCGGTGGGGGTACGGGGATGTAAAGTAAAACTCCTATCTTTACAATATAACTTTATAATCAAAACCTGAATTATGAAAACAAAACTTGTACTCTTTTCCCTGAGCTTTGGGATTCTTTTATTTTTCTCCTGCTCTGGTTCCAAAAATGAACCAGCTGTTACTGAGCCTCAAAAAACAGATATTTCTGAATTCACAGGCCAGTGGACAATTGACATTGAAGGTGGATCAGTTGGCTGGCTTGAGGTAAGGCAGGAAGATGGCTATCTTGATGCGGATGTTCTATGGGGAGGCGGCAGTGTTTTGCCAGTTTCCAGTATTTTCCTGGCAAAAGACCGGATATTAATGGTTCAACGTTCAAATAATGTTGTAAGAAAGAGGGATGAAAATAATAATCCTGTAAAAGCCCAGGTGGTCACCGACTGGATGGAAATCTCAAAAGCCGGTGAGAAAATTAACGGAATTCTGTTGTCACCGCGCCGAAACGGATTAAGCATTGACACTACGGAATTTGTCGGAACAAAACTTCCGCCGGTACCTCCTGCACCGGATCTGGCAAGTCTTAAATTCGGGGAACCGGTGAGCCTGTTCAATGGCAAAGACCTGACAAGTTGGAAACTGATCAACGAAAAGCAGGTCAATGGATTTAAAGTGATTGACGGGTCACTGGTCAACGATCCTGTCCAGAAAGAGGGAGAACCTCATATCAGCTACGGAAACCTTAGGACTGAAAAAGAATTTGAAGATTTTAACCTGAAACTTGATGTAAATGTACCGGCCGGGAATAACAGCGGTGTTTACCTGCGCGGCATGTACGAGATCCAGGTGGTTGATTCATATAAGAAAGAGCTCGATCCTCATAATATGGGTGCTGTTTACAGCAGGATCAAGCCGGTAACTGCCGCTGAAAAACCTGCCGGTGAATGGCAGTCGCTGGATATAACTCTGTGTAAAAGGTATGCAACGGTCATACTGAATGGAATCAAAATAATTGATAATCAGCCAATCTATGGCCCGACTGGAGGAGCCATTCTGTCGGATGTTTTCGCTCCGGGTCCGATATACCTCCAGGGTGATCACGGGAAGGTTTCATACAGGAATATAATACTGACCCCGATTGTCTATTAAATAATAGACCTGTTTGGGAACAGATTTTCGGAGTATTTCTGTAATCTGTTTTATTATTCCTCAGATCCCGGATCAAGTAAGTTACGAACAGCCTCATGAGAAGAAAAATTCTTTTTTATTCTGCATTTTCACTGATTTTATCCTGTTTATCAGACGTTACCGGTTCGGGCGCTATTCCTGGAAAATATGGAAATGACACCATAGACGTTCAGCTACTTTACAATGGCAGGGCCTGGAGGAATCTGTACTATAAGATAAAGGGAGATCAATTCCTTTTTACAACGGAGTTTTTGCCGGGAAGTGTGACTGTTGAAGGGAAGAAATTTAATAACCTTCCTGTTAAATATGATATCTATAATGATGAATTGCTAACAATTACGGATCATGGAATTATTCTTCAGCTCAATAAGGAGATGATAAATTCTTTTACCATGAATTACAAGGATCAGATCTTAAAATTTAAGAAACTCGATGCTGATTCCCTCAATTCACTTTCAGGCTATGTGAATGTATTATACGACGGAGGTACATCGCTATATATTAAATACAGGAAGGAAATTCTTTTACTGGCGGTTGAAAATAAATACGATATGTTTAATCAGATAATCAGGATTTTTGTGAAGAAGAATGGAAGAATTTTCAAGGTAGACAGTAAAGGCGAACTTTTAAAACTGCTTGAAGATCAAAAACATCTGGTTCGAAGTTTCATAAGGAGCAACAAAATAGGGATTTCGAGGAAAAATCCTGGCAGTTTTAAGCCGGTAATTGAATATTACGATAAACTACAACATTAGTATTTTAAGATGAGATTTAAGATCCCGCTATTGGTTCTGACGCTGCTCTTATTCAATCTGCTTCATGCACAGGATGAAGTAAAAATCACCTGGGACTATAAAGACCTGTCGTTCAAGGAATTTGTCGCCAAAGCGGAAAGTATCTCTAACCTTAAATTCTTTTTCAGGGACGAATGGGTGAATGGCCTTAAGCCAGGTGAATTTCCTGGGATTACTTCACTGACCGGACTGCTCGATAATCTGTTCAGGGATAAGTCGCTGTTTTATTTCATTGATGAATCGGGGAATGTTGTAATTACAAAAAATTTTGCGGTGAGAGTCTCCGAAACCCCTAAGACTGGAATCCAGAATTTTATTGCCCCTACAGAGTACTATGATTCACAGGATAAGCAAAAACTTTCCGGGAATATCTTTATTGATATTGGCAATCCTGCCGACCGGTATAAGTCCGGTAATGTTACTATCACCGGCTATATTGCAAACAGGGACACTAAAGAACCTGTTGCAGGTGTTACTGTTCTTGTTCAGAAGCTGTCAACCGGAACAATTTCAAATGAATACGGCTTTTACACATTAACTCTACCGAGGGGTGTCCACCTGCTTCAGTTCTCATTTATAGGGATGAAGGGAAAACAGGTCAATGTAAACCTTTATGGATCGGGTGAAATGGATATTGAAATGAACAGCATGCTGATCCCTCTTAAAGAGACAGTTGTTTCGGCTCAGAAGAATGTCATATTTCAGCGGTACGAAGTCGGTGTTGAGAAGGTTAACATAACCTCCTTCAAATTGCTTCCTACATCTTTGGGTGAATCAGATATAATAAAAAGTGTCCTTTTAATTCCGGGAGTTCAGTCGGTGGGAGAAGGCTCGGCAGGATTTAACGTTAGAGGCGGATCATCTGATCAGAATCTGATTCTGCTGTACGGGGCTCCTGTATATAATTCATCTCACTTTTTTGGGTTCTTTTCAGCTGTGAACTCAGATATCATAAGAGATGTCACACTCTACAAGGGCGGGATCCCCGGAAGATATGGAGGTAGGATCTCTTCAGTGCTTGATATCACTTCAAAAGACGGTAACAGAAGGGAATTTGCCGGGAATGCAGGTATAAGCCCGATTACTACCCATGTTATGGTTGAGGGCCCCATTAAAAAGGATACATGCACCTATATTCTGACCGGCAGGACAACCTACTCAAACTGGGTATTCGGACTGATAGATAATTCTTCACTTAAAAACAGCAGGGCCTCTTTTTATGACCTGAATGGCAGAATTACATATGATATCAATAAAAATAACAAGATAGATTTTTCATCATATCTGAGCCACGACTCATTCAAATTTAACTCTGATACTGTCTACAGCTATGATAACAATATTGTTGCTCTGAGGTGGAAGCATTTCTTTAACAGCAGGTTCTTCTCGCTTCTGTCGGTTAATAACAGCAATTATAGTTATGAAGTCGCAAGTGAAAACCCTACCGAGGAAGCATTCGTTTTATCACATAAGGTCAACAGCACTGGTTTCAAGGCTGATTTCAACTGGTACCAGGGCAGAAACGAAATTAACTATGGAGCAGATTTAACACGATACTCAGTTTTACCCGGAAGTTATCTGCCATCTGGCGATTCATCGCTTGTTATTCCAAAGACTATTCAGAGGGAAAAAGCCCTGGAGACAGCATTGTATATTGAGGATAAATTTGTTCTGACTGATTATATGTCAATAAATGCAGGGATCAGATTCTCATCATTCTTTTCTTTTGGTCCAAGGTCTTTCCTTCAGTATGACCCGGACTATTCAAGGAGCAGATCGACCGTTATTGATACATTGACTTTTAAATCGCGCGAATTGTACAGGACTTATGCCGGTCCCGAATTCAGGGTATCACTTAATTTCAGGACCAGCGCCAGAAGTTCTTTCAAAATAAATTATAACCGGACAAGACAATACCTGCATCTTTTATCAAACACCACTTCAATTTCTCCCACTGACACATGGAAGCTGAGTGATTATTACCTTAAACCGCAGGTAGGCGATCAATATGCAGTGGGATTCTACCAGATGCTCCTGAATAACAGCATTGAAACCTCAATTGAGATTTACTATAAGCAGATAAGCAATATGCTTGATTTCAAAGGCGGAACTAACCTGGTTATGGCTGACAATATCGAGAAGGATGTTGTAAATGTGAAAGGTAAAGCGTATGGTGTGGAATTATCTGTAAAAAGGGATGAAGGAAGAGTCAGGTGGAGCATCGGATATACTTATGCGAGAACATTCCTTAAGAGCCTGGGCAGGTTCAGTGATGAAATTATAAATAAAGGAGAATGGTTCCCTGCTAATTTTGATAAGCCCAATGATCTTGTTGCAACATTTAATTTCCTCTTCTCCAGGAGGTTCAGCTTTTCAACCAATTATACCTGGAGTACCGGAAGACCTATTACATACCCCGTTGCAACATACTATATGGGTGATATATTACTGGTTCATTATTCCGACAGGAATAAGTACAGGATTCCCGACTATATGCGGCTCGATCTCTCGTTCAAGCTCAGTGGTAACCTGAGATCGCATAAGATCGCCAATCCTCACTGGATCTTTTCGGTGTACAATTTGCTGGGAAGGCAGAATGTTTATTCAATCTTTTTCAAGAACGAAGGTAAGTTTGTGAATGGTTATAAACTTTCTGTCTTCGGAAGAGCAATCCCCTCACTGAGCTTTAATTTTGATTTTTAGAAGATATGAGAAGAAAGAATTATATAAGCTTTTTGTTGTCATTTCTTATCATTTCAGGCTGTATTACTCAATTTGTCCCTGAAACTGATGAAGATCCGAACCTGCTGGTTGTTGAAGGATTGATTACAAATCAGCCGGGAGCATATACGATAAAGCTTTCAAGATCTATGCCCCTTGGTAAAAAGATAACGTTAAAGCCTCTGAAGGGGTGCACTGTAACTATCAAAGATGATATGGGCCACACATATACAGCAAAGGAATCATCAACTTCCGGAACTTACCTTACAACCCCTGGTTCTTTTCAGGGAG
>Ga0315293_10001803_pt1 | contig 20778 bp, 40 predicted proteins | sample YL17G13_20_MG_FD_203071 | JGI IMG/M metagenome (GOLD analysis project Ga0315293, IMG submission 203071) | Sediment microbial communities from Yellowstone Lake, YNP, Wyoming, USA - YL17G13_20 | ecosystem: Environmental > Aquatic > Freshwater > Lake > Sediment | place: USA: Wyoming | collected... | reverse complement strand
CATATTCGATAAGGGTCATCAAATCCATTATTAACATTTTTGTTTATCCATTGTGCATTAACATTTAAAGTTAACATTAACGCAATACTAATCATTAATTTTTTCATATTTTTTATTTTTTATTTATTATTTTTTATTTATTATTTATTTTTAATGAATCAAGAAACTCGTTGAGTTCCACTTTAGATGGTGGTCTTCCATCAATATCACAACAAGTATTGTAATAATTTCTAATTTTGTCAATTACTTCTCCCATTTCAATCTCTTTAAGTCCGTCTATTAAGGTGTTGTCCCATAATTTTATTTCGTCGTCATCCATAAAAAAATATCCATCCGAACCTATGTAAGGTGTTGTGTTTTCACTCATAATATTTTTTTTTCATTTTTTATGTTTTTAGTAATTTATTTGTTATTTGATACCGTCTTTTAATTCTTTCTCAGCAAGAACACTACCTAAAAATTGGTTTTCATTTTCTAAGAAAATAATATATTCTTTCAACGCCCTATTTCTATCCCTTTGAGATTGAATTTTTTTTAATTGTTTTCCTATTTGAACCTTTATGGAGTCTTCAGGTAATGATAACCATAGAGTATCTACATGGGGATTTTTTTTAAGACTGTCGATTATTCTTTCTTTATTTTTTATTAATCTACTAAATTTGGTATTTGCTCTATTATTGATAATGGCAGCAAATAGTCCAGTAAAAATTAATGTGATAATAATGATGATTGAAATTTTTTTCATAATTTATTTTATTTATATATTTTTAATATAATTATTTTTTATCGTAATGTCAACTCCATTACAATATGTTTACTACTAAATCCTGATTTATACGTATTAACCCACATATACTTGATTCTTTTTTTTTAGTCGTTTAAATCTAAACTATAACCATTAAGTATTTCTCTTATTTCGTCACGTATTTTTTGTGCAATATCCACCTCTTCTTCACTTGATTCTTTTGATTTATCAAGTAAACTTGTACCATATTTTGTGGTTCCTCGAAGTAATTGATCTAAATCCCACATAGCTATTTTCCATTTATATCCATCTAATGCGGTTCTTGCATCATTTTTTTCTTCTTCAGAGTCAAACTCTAATATTATTTTTCCCATTTTTATTGTTCTTTAAATTGTTCATATAACCATTCTTCATAAGTAGTTGCATCTGAAATGTCATAGCATCCACACTCCATTGTTTTTTGTCCTGCTTTATATGCCTCTTTTGGTGAAATACTAGATGATAAGAATAGTTGTTTTTTCTCCATTTCTTTGGCTTGTTCAAATATGTTAGATTGTGATACTGTACTTCTACTATTTATTTCTGCCATTAATTTAAAGTAATATTTTGAATTTTTAATTTGGTCTTCTAACCATTCTACTGCTGTCTGTTTCATTGTTCTTTTTGGTTATATGTTAAAAATTCATCATATCTTTCTTCCATATGTTTCTTATCTCTATACTTACCACAAGCTAAGTCTTCTGCTATATCATAGCCAAAATCTATTATCTGCTCTTTCTCCATTTCTTTGGCTTGTTCAAGTATATTATCACTAAATATAAATCCAAATTCTAACCTTAGTTTTTCTCTCAACCATTCTACTGCTGTCTGTTTCATAATCCATTTTGTATCATTGTTAATACTTCTAATTTCTGCTCATCTGTTAATCTAACAGGTAACTCATACTCCACTTTATTATCCAACCTACATTGTTCTACCTCTTCCCATAATGACTTGACATCATAACAAATAGGTTTTCCGTCATTAGTAGTTGCTTGGTCAATTGTTCCAAGAGGGTCTCTCTCCCATAGATACCAATTAATCCAATCTGCTCCATCCTTACCATAGTACACCTCTAATAAAATGTTTATCACTGAGATATAATTATCTGAGAAATTAATAGTGTCTATATCTAATACATACAATGCATGTTCCTTGTCTGATTGCTTCCTAAGTCTATTTAGGATTTCTGTAAATACTTCTAGTTTCATATTATTTTTTTAGTTTCCATAACTCGTAATTACTATTTTTTGTCTTAAATTTAATATAGTCATCTTGATCCTCAACAATTTCTGTTATTGGAGTTGTTTGCCATGTAAAAAATTGGTTAAATGGTGACATAAGTAGTGAACGACCAACAGCTGGTTTATCATATCTTGATTTAAACCTACCTTCCTCATTATATTCCAACCACATTACTTCTTTAGATTGGTTAGTTAATCCATCATGTTCACGAATCATTTTCCAATTGAATTCATTTTCAATTACTCCCTGATCAACAGCAATCTTTAAAACATTATCTTCCGTTAATGTCATTGGTATTTTAGTTTGTTTAATCTTGCTCATTTTTAATTATATTATATGTAAAATCACTAAATTTTAAACCCCATTGTAGTGAGATCCAAATCATTTCATTTTCAGCTTTTTTTGCGTTCATTCGTAGGTTTTTTATTAAGTATTTTTTACCCCATAACTTCCATTGATCATTTTGTTCAGTAGTCATAGTCCATTCCTGAAACCAATTGTCTTTACGATATTTAATGTCCTCAAAGGTTACCGTATGACCCGCAATTTCAAACATCTTGTTAACTAAATCAATGATTACCTGTTCTTTTTTTTCTTGTTTACTTAATCTTTTATTCATTTTATTTTAGTTTGTTTAATCTTGATTGTTTTCTAATTCATTTAATTGTTCTTCTAATCTTTTGACGCTACCCCAAATAATTCTAGCGGCTGGATCTATCGATTTAATCTGTTCAACTAATTCGTTTTGCCTGCCTCTGCCGTAAAATCCACGTTCAATATCATCAGCCAAGTTTTGGATGTGTTCTGGTGCGTGTATAGAAATACGGAGGTCATAAGATTCCCATTTAGTTTTCCAATCAATAAAAGCAATACCTTTAGTTAATTTTTTATGTAGATTGTGTAAAGTCCAATTACGAACTCTAACAATTGAACGGTCACTACCAAATACATGTAAGAACCGTAGAAACCATCTTGGACACCATTTTGGTTTTGCTTCATAGTCCATTGCCAATACCAGCGGATAAAGAGCTTTGTAGTAGACGTTGTCTTCTTTATAGAAAGTTATTCCAAGATATCCCCACTTTTCTAGTTTCTTTGGAAAAAAGATATACCGTAAGTCATCCAAGTTGATGTTACGAGTGTGTATAATACCTTTTTTACGTCCTCTCCAAAATATCAGACTTTGTGCAAAAGATTTTACCTTTGTTGCTATAGACCGATTGTCTTTGTAGTCAAATTTACTCATAATTATTGTTTTATTTTACAAATGTACGAAAAAATTTTTACTTTACCAAATTTAATCATAACCATTTTATTTCATTTGTTATTGAATCCCATTCAACGCTAACAGGTAGGTTAGTGTAATTATATCTCTCATCTAATACTGAAGCATTAATAAAGTGTGTGTGTCCATTATAATAATATCCTGAACTTCCATGTATGTGTCCAAACACATGAATCTTTGGTTTAATTTCATCTACTCGATGACGTAACATTTCACAACCTACTCTTACACTTTGTCCTCCTGGAATATCTAAATGTCCAAATGGTGGTCCGTGTGTAATCAGTATGTCCGTATTGTCAGGTATATCATCCCACTTTGCTTTCATTACTTCTCCATTTCGAGGTAAATTAAAAGCCCAATTAAAGAACTTTGGTTGCCAAGGTGACCCATAGATCTTTAAACTACGATCTTCATCCATATCATAAAGACCAAACATCTCATCTTGAAGATAAATTAGATTTGTATAATCTTTGATGGTTAATAAACTCCAAGTAGGATCATTTTCTAAAATACGGTCGTGATTTCCCGCAATAAAAATTTTCTTATCGTATCCTTTTATTGCACTAAACCAATCAAGGAATTCAATTACCTCTATTTTAGTATATCCACCGTTCATAAAATCTCCAGCGTGTATTAGTATATCACCACCTGGTAAATCATTTTCACAATACCGGTGTTTGGTATGTGTATCACTAATAAATGTTATTGTTTTTTTCATGTTACAAATATAAGAAAAATAATTTAAAATTTAAAATAAAAGTACAAGAGTTTTTAACGGATTATTTAACTATTTCTTTTTTTCCTATAATGGAACCTTGTAACACTACCTTATCTATTCTTGAATCAATGTATGATTTTGTTTGATCAATTTCTCTATGAATTTCATTTTCTATCTTGTGATGAAAATCATCCACATTTCTAACTTGATTCATTATTGTTTGTTCAACCATATTAATATCACGATGGGTAGATTCAAGTAATTGTTCAGTATGTCTTCTTTCGTGATCAATTGATTGATATACTTCGTCAATCATTTTTTTAATTGTTATTGTTTGTTTTTCTAATTTGCTTATCTTAACCATACCTAAAACTAAAGCAATTAATAGTAATATTGCTGCAATCGTAAGCATACCTAAAACATATGATGTTATTTCTACCATGTTTTTTAAATTTTATTTATTTTTATGTCAAAGAACTCTTGTACTGTATCTATGTAGAATTTTAAATCTACATAGATTTTAATTATTTAATTATTTCTAATTCTATTCTATATTTTTTAATCTTTTCTCTAGTTTTTTGGTACTCATCTTGATCAGTAGCCTTGTGACCATTTAGAACTGCTCTTGTTATTATTAATTCATTTTTTAAAATAAAAGATAGTTTTTCTTGATTGGTTAATTCATAAGGGACAACTTCCGTCCTAATGAACTCTCTAATCATTCCTCTAATATTATCAATGTGATCTTTTGGATTTTGTTTTGCCCCGTGTACCATAACAGATGTTTGGTATATTGTTCTACTTAAATCTAATATTTTTTTATCAAAACCCATTTAATTTTTTTGTTTAAAGGATTTCTTTTCTTTTTTTGTTTAAATAAACCTCAAGTGGATTAATAATATTATATTGATATTCTCTCAAATACTCCACAATATTTTTGTTTTTTAATTGATTATCAAAATTATTAATTAATTTATTTGCCGTAATTATTTGTTCTTGAGTTTTACAAGAATTAATAACTTTTTTAATCCATGTCTCTATTTCTGTGTAATTTTTCATTTTTTTTATTGATTATCAATTAATACATAAGGGGGATTAATTCTTACCTCAGACCCATCACTATTAAAGTAATACGCCGTATCCCCATCAAAACTAATGGTATCTGTATACCAAATAGCAGGATGAGGACCTTTATTGGTAATAACATCACCTTTTATTTTATATCTATATTTGTTTTGGTTACACGAGAATAATATAAGTCCGAGTAAAACAATAAGAATTAATTTTTTCATAATTTAGTTAATATGTATAAAACAAATATAATTATTTTTTTTAATAAATCAAATTTTTAGTAAAATTTATTTTCTCTAATCCAAATAACCGCAATATATTTAAAACCATTTGTTACAGGTAAACCAGCGTGGATACTATCATAATCTAAAGAACCGTCATCTTTTATGTTATCCCATAATACAAGTTTTCCTTTTTTGGGGACTATTTTAATATTTAGGTTTGGAAATGATGTTTCACCTCCTTCAAAATTATCATTTAAATAAACTAAACCTGTTTTTAATCTTTGTCCCCCTCTTTTTATTTCATCATTATAATAATTTTCGTTAGGATGAAAAAAATCATGATGATCTTTATATTCTCCTCCAATATCATATTTTAAAACATTAATACTTTCCATATTAATTGTGGGTATTTGTGTTATTTCTGAAATAAGTTTTCTATATTTAATAACAACTTCACCATCTTCTTCCTCTAACCAAGTTCCTTTTGCTACTCTATATCCATCAATATTTTCACCAAGTAACTCAGCATTATCAAAACTATCTGAAGATAAATTTATTAATTCATTACATTCTTCATCAGATAAAAAATTATTAATTTCTTTTACCATTTTATATATTATCAAATTTAAGTTCAGATCCATCAAGTGATACATCACATATACCCCCATTTTCAAAAATTAAGTCTATTCTTGATTCGGGTATATTAACTTTATCTGGTCCACTAACAATTTTATAACTTTGTGTTAATGTTAATCTTGGATTTTTAATTAACGATAAAACAGTTTCGTTTTCGCAATTCATTTTTGATGGGTATTGACCTCCAACAGTTACAATAACTTCATCACCAATTTGTATTTCTTCATTAGAAACCAAGTAAGGTTTTTTTTCAATTAATATTATTTTATTCATTGTTTTTATTTATTTTTTAATAAATTATTTTATATCATGAACCCCCACGGATTAGGTGAGGGTTTTATATTTAACTTAAAAATTAGATTACCTCTTCAAACTCAACATCAGATGGTTTACTATTTTCTTCTTCTGTTGTTGTTTGTTCGTACAATAATTGACTAATATTTTGAAATTTAGTATTAAGATCATTGATATCATTTTCAATCTTCTCAATATCTTTTTTACCGTAAGATTCTTTTAAACTTTCAAGTGCCGTATTAAGTTCGGTTTTTTGATCTTCGGTTAATTTTTCATCTAAATCTTTGATTGATTTTTCAGTTTGAAATATTGTACCGTCCGCTCTATTTATAACTTCAGCATCTTCTCTTAGTTTTTTGTCTTGTTCAGAATTTAACTCAGCTTCTTGTTTCATTTTCGCAATCTCTTCTTTTGATAATCCAGAAGATGCCTCAATACGAATTGTTTGTTGTTTGTTTGTTCCTTTATCTATCGCTGACACATTGATAATTCCATTTGCATCAATATCAAACGTAACTTCAATTTGTGGAACACCTCTCATTGCCGGTGGAAGACCATCTAAGTTGAATTTACCAATAGTTTTATTATCGGTTGACATTGCTCTTTCCCCCTGAAGTACGTGGATCTCAACTGTTGGTTGATTATCCACCGCCGTTGAGAACACCTGAGATTTTTTAGTCGGGATTGTGGTGTTAGACTCAATCAATTTAGTCATAACTCCACCCATAGTTTCAATACCTAAAGATAATGGGGTTACATCTAATAATAAGACATCTTTAACATCACCAGCTAACACACCTCCTTGGATTGCTGCACCTAACGCAACTACCTCATCAGGGTTAACACCTTTAGAAGGTTCCTTACCAAAGAATTGTTTAACTGCATCTTGTATTGCTGGAATTCTTGTTGTACCACCAACCAAGATAATTTCATCAACATCAGAAACCTTCATCTTAGCATTTTTTAATGCCTTCTTACAAGGTTCAATTGTTCTTTTAACCAAAGAATCAACTAACTGTTCAAATTTAGATTTTGATAATGTTCTTACCAAATGTTTTGGAATACCGTCCACAGGCATAATATAAGGTAAATTGATCTCACTTGATGAGGTTGAAGATAATTCAACTTTTGCCTTCTCAGCCGCCTCACGTAATCTTTGTAATGCCATTGGATCCTGAGTTAAATCAAGACCGTTCTCTTCTTTGAATTCACTTACTAACCAATCGATGATTGTTTGATCAAAGTCATCACCACCTAAATGAGTATCACCATCAGTTGATAATACTTCAAACACTCCGTCACCTAATTCAAGAATGGACACATCGTGAGTACCACCACCACAGTCAAAAACCACAACTACCATATCTTTAGACATTTTATCTAAACCATAAGCTAATGCCGCTGCGGTAGGTTCGTTAATAATACGTTTTACTTCTAAACCCGCAATTTCACCTGCCTCTTTAGTTGCTTGTCGTTGAGCATCGTTAAAATATGCCGGTACGGTAATAACCGCCTGAGTTACCGTTTCACCCAAATAATCCTCAGCAGTTTGTTTCATCTTTTGAAGTACCATTGCCGATATTTCTTGTGGTGAATATTGTCGTTTATCTATTTCAACTCTTGGAGATCCTCCATCACCTTTAACAATCTTATACGGTACTTTTTTAATCTCTTTTTTAGATTCATCAAAACTTGTCCCCATAAAACGTTTAATTGAACTAATAGTTTTATCCGGATTGGTTACAGCTTGTCGTTTAGCCGGATCTCCAATTTTTCTTTCTCCATCTGTAATAAATCCAATAACGGATGGTGTTGTTCGTTTACCTTCACTATTTGTTATAACTACAGGTTCGTTTCCTTCCATAACGGCAACACACGAATTTGTTGTTCCTAAATCAATTCCAATAATTTTTCCCATTTTTAATTTTAATTTTTATTTTTATTTATTATGACTTTAAAGTCGTACTATTTTTTACAAAAAACATTCCATTCATAAAATACTGACATTTTGTCAGTTTACCAACTATCAACATCTGTCAAATCTAATTCTATGTCAGCCAACTCACTAAATACTGTGACAATTTTTCCGATACCATCACTTGAGAATCTGTATTCGTAGTTTCCATAACTCCCATATATTGCCTTTATGTGACTCTGCCATTCCTCCAACTTTTTAACTTGATCTTCATCAAGAGTAAAAGTTTTAGTTTTACTTTTTTTTGGTGGAGGTAGTAACATTTCACGATCTTTAGGTGGGGGTGGTGGCATCTCATGATTATTTGGTTCACTGTTTATTCTCAAATACATTTTTTTAATACGTTCTTGATTCTCATCCATAACTTTTTATTTTTCAATGATCATATTTGTATTAGCAATTGGTGCTCTAAATACAGGAATTTTTTTACCATCAAAATCTTCAACATAAACTTCATAATGTTGGTCCATCACTTTTACTGTTGGGACGTTGTGTTGAAAGTAAATTATATCTCCTTGTGAATTAATCAAAATTACTTCTTTTTTTGTTGTGTTAAATGTTAGTGTTTGCATATTTTTTATTTTTTATTTTTTATTTTTTAAAAAAATAATAAAAAAAAATAAAATTGTCAAGTTAATGTGAGTCACTTTTTATTTTCTATTGTTTTATCTTAACACGTATCTATGAATTACTACCACCAATTTTCCATTAAATAATGCTCGGTCTGTTTGAATGTCAATATCCATCATACCCAAGTCTTCCTTGAGTCTATTAGCTTGGACCCCAACTTCGTGTTCCGCATCTTTTTCATTTTTGAAGAATCCAAAGTAGGAATCACACCCACCTGTTTTATCACATACTCCGTAAATCATTTCTCTACTATCCATTTTTATATTTTTTTTTTAATCCCTCTTTAAGTCCTCTTAATAATCCTTTTTTGTGTGCAACATAATCTTCTTCATCTTTATATGGCCAAGCAATTAAGTAAGTATTTTTTTCACTTTTTGGATAAGTAAAGAAATCTTTTTTTAATTTCTTTTTTGTCTTTCGTGGTAATCTAAATTTTTTGTTCTTTTGATCCATAACATTCTAATTTTTTATCTGTAACATTCCACAAATCTTTTACCCCTTCGGTCATATGACAATTATGTTTTTTACCTGTCCTATTTCCAAATTCAACAATCATATCATTATGACGATTCTTAATAAAGTGAGGACATTCTTTACAAGGTTTTTTCATATAAGGCAAAGATATGAATATATTTTATCAAATTTCATTATAATTTTATTTCAAAACGATTACGCATTAATTCTATCATATCTTCAGGGCAATCGTGTACATTTGTTCCTCCGTGTCTATTTTCCACAATTATTGAAAACACTTTATAACCATATTGTTTTGCCAATTCATAATAACGTTCCATTTCCCACTCTTGTGTGAATGTGTTAGATACCGCAATTTCCGTATAAAAATGGTTATTTAATAATGAATCCTTCATATAAGTTTCCACCATATCTTGACAGAATTTATGAGCATCTTTTATTTTAGTGACATCAAATTTATATTCACCAGTTTCTTTATCAATAAAATATTTGTCTGCCTCACAAACTAAAAAGTCATCACCAACTAATTTTTTTGCAAATGTGGTTTTACCAGATCCAGGAATTCCACGAACTATATATAATATTTTTTTCATAAAACAAAGATAGTTATTTTTTTTTAAATAAACAACTATTTATTGGTATGAAAATTATTTTAACTGAATCCCAATATTCAACATTATTAAATGAGGTAGTTGATTTTAATTCACTATATAAATCTTTATACCCAAAAATGTATCGACAAGTTTGTTTAAAATACGCAAATGGAGATGAAGAAAAAGCAAATGATTTTTGTCAATTAGGGTTCATTAAAGTATATCAAAAAATTAGTATGTACAATGAGTCAGGACCTATTGAGGCTTGGGCAAAACGTGTAATCACAAATACAGTAATTGATGAATGGAAAAAAGAAAAAAGAAGTCCATACAAAAACCCTATTGATTTTGAACGAGTAAATTTAGAAGTAATTGACGACACTCCAAAAGAAAGTTTATATTCATCAAAAGAGATTAAAGATGCAGTTGAAACTTTATATCCTTCACAAAAAAAAGTATTTGAAATGTTCTTCTTTGAAGATATGTCACATCAAGAAATTGCCGACGAATTAGGGATTAGTGAAGGTACATCAAAATCTAATTTATTTAAAGCAAAAATAAAAATAAAACAATACCTAATTAATTTAAACAAAAAAAGGGAAGACTAATCTTCCCCTTTAAAGGTCGACAACGAATTGTCCGACTCCACCAACTTGTTTTACTAAACAAGGAAAATTAAAAAAAGTCTATTGAATCAGATATTCTTAACCCATCCACATAACGTTCAGGTTTACTCCAAGAATTTCTACTTTCAGGATATTCCAAATAATATGATTCCGAATCAAAACCATCTTCCTGTCCCCACGAAAAAGACATTTCAATAAATTCATCTTGGCTCAATTCATCCCCATATTCATCTAAGATACGACCTGATTTAATAAATTCAAGTAATGATTCTTTATCTTTAAAGAACTTATCTTCATTGAAATTCCAAAGAAACTTCCATCCCACACTACGTTTACCTAAATGAACTTTTACATTATCAGTAAACTCATCCCAAGGTGACAAATTTTGAAATTGATCAGTACCATCTATTCTAAAATCTTTATTAACTGATTCCACATTTAATTCCATTTGTCTAATTCTAGACATAAGACGATTTTTCCTTGTCTCCAATTCATTTAAAGTTGGAGATCTATAATAATTTGTTCCCATGTTTATATTTTTTCCATCCAAAGGTAGTAGTTTGGGGGATTAACCACACCTATTGAAATATCCGTAAACTTACCCCCAATTATAACTCCCATTTCTAAATTAACTTTATTCACATTACCAGTTAAGTAACCAAATATTGTATAATTCAATGTTAAGGAATAAACAGTACCCACAGAATAAAAACCATAATTTTGGGGACTCATTGAGTTATATGTGTATTTATTTTTTGTAATAAATTTAATTGTATCAACCGGCATCATATCCATTGGTAAACCCATCTCACCAATTCTATATTGTTTAATAACCCAAGTTTGTCCAACCAAAGAGTATGTACTATCTTGTGTTGTTGGATTTGGGGTTACATATGGTTGATATTCACCAGGTTCAATAACTTGTTTCTCACAAGATAATAACCCAACTAATACTAATGTTAAAAAAATTATTTTTTTCATATCTTATTTTGTTACTAATGATTCAATTTTACTTTTAACTTGATCACTTATAGAAATATCTTCCACATTACTAATAATTACTGAATTAATTAAAATTTTATTTGGTATATGTACTAAGAATGCGTCTCCATTGTAAAAACTCAAATTATTTCCCAATTCAATTGACCCATGAATCATTTTTAAAAATATTTTATATTGAATCTGATCCATAAATGTCTCATCAATTAACACACCCATACTTTCATTAATAACTTTTAGTGTGTATCCCGTAATTGTTTGTTTTAACATAATCTATAATTTTTTATAAAGATAATACATTATTTTATAATAACAAATTTTTTACCAACTTTTTTTAGTGTACCAACAAAATCATTTTTATGGTCAATACCACCCCAAAAACCACTTCCGTCCGACCAAACTCCTTTTTTATTATTTTTATATACTGATTCATCCTCAAAAATAATGTAATCAGGTTGATCATGTTTAGGTAAAGCATATGCTCTTGTCATTTCTCTATGCTCAGATGGTGAGTAATTACCCAACCAATCTTGTCGACATAAAAATGTTGCCTGTCCAACAATAACTTCTTGTCCATCAAGAATAACTTTTTTGTTGAATTTTTTTTTAAATGTGTGAATGTAAGTTCCCATTTTTTAAATTTTAGACGTTTGAATTAATATTAATAAATTTATTATAAAGATTGTACTTGTTCCATAATGTCAGTAACCTCATCAGGACTCAAGTACCCAATAACATCATTTGTTACAGGAGTATCATAAGTTAAGTCACCATCTTTACCTAAAACGGCAATTTCAAACAAACCATCGTCACCACCATATGAATGTGTGTGAGAAACAACAGATACACCGTATCCATTTTCAAACACCATTCGACACTTCACACCAATTTGGTACGGAGCGTCTTCAATTTTTTCAAACTCTAAATCTTCAAATTTTTTCATAATATATTTTTTAATTTTTAATTACAGAACAAAGGTAATACTTTTTTTTAAACTGCCAAACAAAAAATAAAAAATCCCATAATTTTTTTAAAAAAGTTATGGGATTATCTTTTTGATTAACCATTAAATAACTAAGAAAGAGGATTTTGGTTGTTATTTGTACGATATAAATATACTATAATTTATTAAAAGTTAACTTTATTGTAAATTTTTAACAATTATTTTATAAAATTCATCTGTTTTATTTGTAATTGGTAATTCATCAATACTATAATATCCACACTCACTATGTTCCCCACCATCTTTTGCGTTATCTAGATCTGGATATATCTTATCTTCAACCTCAAGACCATAGACATACATAAAACCTTTTAGGTAGGTACCGTCTTTGTTAAATCTATCAACAAACCCAACCAAATTTAATTTATCGTTGATTTTAATATTTGTTTCCTCAAAAAATTCCCTACGAGCAGCCTCTTCAGGTGTTTCACCATCTTCTATTCCCCCACCAGGGATTGACCATTGATTTGGCATTGTGTTGTCACTACTTCTTTTACACAACAATACCTTGTCATTACATTTAACTAATATTCCAGAAAATCTTTTGTTTTTTTTCATACCTCACATATTTATATATATATGGAAGTAATAATAAACAATAATCTTTTTAATGTCAAATCTGCAATTACCGATAAAGACATTCAAGATGGAATGAAAGGTAAAAAATTTGATGACGAATTTAACGGTATGTTATTTGTAATGAATGAAGGTACTCATTCATTTTGGATGAAGGATTGTACTACTTCTTTAGATATTATTTTTATATCAGATGAATCAATAATAAAAATTTACTCGGATTGTCCACCTTGTCGGGAACAAGACGATTCGAAATGTCCCCAATATGATGGTGTTGGTGATATGATCTTAGAGATCAATGGTGGTGACTGTATTAAATACGATATCACCGAGGGTGATTCAATTTTGATTAAAGAGTGATTTCTGAATTCTAAAAGGTTCAACTCTATCTTTCGCAATTTTTGCGTAATTTGGAGATAACTCAATTCCAACCCAACGTCTTCCCAATATTTCAGCAGCAACCAAACTAGTTCCGCTACCAGCAAATGGATCTAAAACAATATCATTCTTATACGATAAAATTTTAATTGCCTTTGTTGGGATGTCCATTGAGAATGTTGCCTTAGTCATTGACTTAGTATCTGCAAAATAATTCCACTGACCAAAAACAAGTTCCATGAACTCTTTCTTATCATTTTCTTCATAAACAGTTTTCTTTTTGGTGGTCCCGTCTTCTTGTTCAACATCAGTTGGAACACCTGTCCATTCAGGTTGACCTTTTACCTTTTTAATGTGTTGTTTTTTATACGCTAAAATTACACACTCTTTTGGGTTATAAATGTATGGACTAGAAGGACTCATCCAAGAACCCCAAGCGGTTGTTTTACTTCTATGTGGCGAGTCTTCTTCAAGATCCACAACACCAAAGAAACCATAACCAATTTCTTTCATAATTTGCCACATTTCTGAAAGAAATAAAATTCTACCTCCCTTAGTTTGTCTATTGATCTCATAAGGAATATTCAAGGCAATTCGACCATCATCCTTTAAAACTTTGTAAGCCTCTGTTAACCAATCTTTGGCGAACTCAATATACTCCTCAAACGCAACATCATCGTCATGTACATCATAATCGATTCCAACACCATAGGGTGGGGATGTTACAATTAAATCCACACAACCTTCAGGAAATGTTTTCATTACATCAATACAACTACCATTAATAATTTTACCAGTAATGTCTTCTAAATTTTTCATACTTTTTTTTTAATTAATTAAACAATTTTAATAAACCTAACTATAATTTTTTTTATTGTCAAATTTTTATTAAACTATTTCTGTAATTATTTGCGCTAATTTATATCCTGCAAATGCTCCCGCAGCGGCTGAACCAGGAAGAACTATAAACTTACCTAAAATTGTGTCATATTTTTTTCTATTGACAATATATGATATTAAAACGTAATACAGAACATAATTTATTAAAACTAAAAAGTCCAATTCTTTTGCAACAAACACAACAATAGAATTACCTAAAAACCCCCACATAAAATTTATGAAAGTTTCCCGTAGTAATTCACTTGGTGTTGTGATTGCGTCTAAAACTGAAATTTCTTTACTAAATCCTGTTTTATTTTTCGATGTTTTCAATGTGGTGTTGGATGTACCATAGGGCTTTTCTGAGGTCTTCAAGTTCTGTATCTTTTCTTTTTTTTCCTGCACGGCTAATATATTTTATTGCATTTCCTAAACTAAACCCCAAATCCCAAGCATCAATAACTTTTATTGCTTCGTATTCGTTATTTTTTCCCCCATAATGTTGAGGATGATTTACTTGTTCTATTTTTATCGGTGGACACTGACAAAGTCCGGTTCCACCACATACACATTCTTTATCCATTATTCTTCTTTATATTCGTTTAATAATTCATCATTAGAAATTGTACCATATTTACCACTAAGATTATTTGTGTCAATATTTTTAGTCATCATGGTTTTTATACGGTATATTTGTTTTGTTTCGTGGAGTGATTTAACAATCTCAAAAATAATTTTATATGGGTCTGCGTTTGATCCTGGTCTTCTGTCTTCAAGATATCCTTTCCATTCCTCTGCGGTTTCTTTTGGAACTCTAATTGATGCTCCTCGATCAGAGACACCCCAACTAAACTTATCTATTGATTGTGTTTCGTATTCACCAGTAAGTCTTAAATTATTGTTTGAACCGTAAGATTTAATGTGTTGACGATGTCTTGATTCAAATGCGTTAAACAATGACATAAAATATTCTTTATTTCCATCATTTCTCATAATATCTGTTGAAAAATTTGTATGAAGACCAGACCCATTCCATTTACCATGTGTAATTGGTTTTGGGTGTAATTCAATGTGGTATGAATATTTCTCTGAGGTTTTAAAAAGAAAATATCTTGTCATCCAAAGATCATCTCCACTTTTTAATTTTTCTTTAGATAATACTTGGTATTCCCATTGTCCTAACGCAACCTCAGCATTAACTCCTGTAATATCAATTCCATAATTTAAACACATATTTAAATGTTTATCAACAAAATCTCTTCCAACAACATATTGACCAACTCCACAATAATATTTACCTTGTGGTTCCAAGTTGTTTTGATCATGACCTAAAACGCATTTGTTTTTTTTGTCGTATATAAAGTATTCTTGTTCAAAACCAAACCAAAGATCTTCAAAACCTTCACCAATACTTGATCTTTTATTTGACTCGTGTGGTGACCCATCAGAATTTAATACCTCACATAAGACATATACGGTTGATTCCATATCTTTAAAATAATGTCTAACAGGTTTTAAAATACAATCTGAACTTCCTGTTTCAGCCTGTAATGTTGAAGACCCATCAAAGTTCCAAATTGGGAAATTTCCATCAAGAAACGCTTCCTTAATAGATTGATAATCAACTATTTTTACCTTACTTCTAAGGTTTGGTTCAGGTGTATATCCGTCGATCCACACATATTCTAATTTAACTTTCATATACAATTTTAAAAATTTAATTCTTCTTTGTTTTTTTTATAATTTTCAATCATTTGAGTTTGATTAATGTAGGTAATCAATTTTCTTTTAAACAATGGAAGAAGCGTTTCATTTATTGGGAAATTCGCTTCACATAACATTTCATACAAAGGTAATTTTGATATATTATCTTGATTCCATTGACTAAATGTATTTATAATTTTTGTAATTGTCAAATTATTTTTTTTTTCAGAATAAATTAAATTTACTAATGTTTTACTTTCAGGTGATTTTTTATTTACTTGTTTAACATTAAATTCCCAAACATAAAACAAATTATCTTTTGAGTCTAAATAATAAAAATATCCTTTTTTTTGTAAAACCTCATTTTTGTTTTTTTTTATTCTTAAAATTACACTATCAAACACTATTTCCCAAACAGATTTAGCAATGTTAAAATATTCTAACATTCTTGGAGCACTATATGTTAATATTTTGTTAAATTCTTCTTTTTCCTCATTGTTTAATATTGGGATGTCTTTTATTTTTAAATCTTTTACTAATAATTCATCATCTATTGTTGTAAATTTTTTATTAGTATACATTATTTTTTTATCTCTGATTAAATTTTGAAGATTTGCCACGTGTAATGACAACTCAATGAATCCAGGATAGAGTTCCATATTATCTAATTTTTCCCCCATTTTTTGAAAGTAAGATAATAATTTATACTCTTTGTGTTCTTGATCAATGGGTTTTTCAAACATCCATTCAGTGTTCATTAAAAATTCTATTTTTTTCTTTTTTTCCATTACACATAAAGATAATAATATTATTTCATTCTGTAAAGGTATTAGTCAGTTCTAAATACAATATAGGTATTTGAATTTATATTAACTTCTTGATAATCCCCATCATAATGACTTATTACGCTATAGTCAGATTCATCAATTAAGTCACGTAGTAAACTTCTTGTATTAACAAAATTATCATAGTTCATACCATAATCATCCAACCAAGATATCGGGTCAGACTCTATCTCATCTCTTTTTTCTTCCATAACTCGTTCAATATCATCATCACTTAAATCTCCATCAGGATTCTCTTCAATTTCTTCAATTTCAGAATCTATTTCTTCCGCCCTATTCTCAATTTCTTCAATCCTTGATTCATTATCCGATTCATGTTCTCCATCATCATCATCATCATCATCTTCATAAGTTACTGACTCAACCTTTTTATTGTTTTGGTAAATTTGCCATTTATCGTCAGACCATTCAACAACTAATAAATTGTTCATATAATCTTTGAATTTAAAGTATTTCATACTTTCTATTCCTTCTTCAATAAGAGGAGATCTAGCCCCATTTGAAATTAAATAATTTTCTATCTCAAGAGATTTTTTTTCATTTTTAAGGTTTATTATTTCTTGATCTTGTTCTTTACTAGTTTCTTTAGAAATATCATAATCTTCATAATTTTCATAAATATCGTCACGAATCGAATCTTCAAAATGATCATACACATCTTCACCATCAATGTGATTACTTAGTGTGCTTTTATCAAAACTACTTAAATCATTTACCATATCTTCATAATATTCTTCAATGGAGTCATCCACCTCACCTTCAGTACCAACAGCATAAGTATTTCCATTTGTATCACCATGAATTGATTTAAATACTGTCATTTTATAGTGAGAATGCCGATCTTCGGGAACTAAACCATATTGATCATTATCTTTTTCCTTTAAGGCGTCAATATTTTCTTCTAACTCATCTCTTTCAGTATATAAATCATCTAAAATTTCATCATCTTCCTCATTATCAATTTTTTCTTCAAGTTCCACCATTTGTATTTCAAAATTTTTCAGATCCTCACGTTCTGAATCATCTAATATGTATAAATCACCAGTTGCGTACATATATTCAAATACAGCATTTGCCATCTCACTTATTGCATCTGTATTTTTTATATTCCATTCGTCATTTATTCTTCTTTCATTAGCGTCTTCCCTTTCTTGTTTTAATCTTTTTTTCTCAATTTCATCAGCATATGGTGTCATATGATACGCACCAAGTTTTTCAAATTTTACCCCGTCTAAGTTTTTTATTCCGGTATAAGGAATATCTAATTGTCCACTTACCGTTAAATCACCTAAACTAGTAATTTGTCTTAAACCATTTAATTTCAAATTACCATTAACTCTTATTTTTTTACCTTTAAACATTGGTAATCTTGAAATAACTTTTGCATTAAAATTAACAGATACCAACAATTTATGATATTGTTCCGGGGTAATTTCAAAGTAATCATTTTCAGATTCTTCAACAATAATATTTTTTATTAAATTTATTAATTTGTTTTCTGTAATTTTTATAATTTTTTTCATTCAATAATAAATATTATATTATTTACAAATTTAATAATATTATAATATTTATATATAAATAAACTATATAAAATTAAATTATTATGGGATGCGGATGTAAAAAAAATCAGTCTGAAGCGGCTCCTCAGCCACAAACACCAGTTCAACCTCAACCACAAACACAAAATGTTACGGTTCAGGAATCTGTTAAAAAAATTGTTGAGAAATATTATAAAAATAAATAATAGTCGTTTATAATATTTACTTGAGTGGGAAATTAGTTTTCTCACTTTTTTTATATTTATTAATAAAAATATGACGGTAAACAATATTATAGAAGAATTTAATGATGGTAATTGGGATAAAATATCTTCTATTTTTAATGGAAAAATTTTAACTTTTTTTAGATTTATAAAAGGAAAAAATTTATTAAATAAAATAGATATAAATAATATTCCTTCTGATGATTTTAGTAATGAAGTGTTTGATTATTTGGTTGAAAGTGATATAATATCTAATTTAGAGTATGATTCTGTTCCTGAATCGTTTATAAACAATTATTTACTACATGGTTTAGAACATAACTACGATAATACTATTAAGTATATTACAAGCAACCTTTTAACTGATGTTGAAATTAGACCTGATGGGTTCTATTTATATTTAGGTAAGGATAGAGATGAGTTGGCTTCTTTTTTCTGTGGTTCCTCCCGTCGTGACATTTCTCCTGAAGATGTTGCAAAACAAATATTTGACGGAGATGGTTTAGGTAACGATTGGTATTTTGATGTTGACACAAAACCATCTGAAGTTATTGATGATTTAGACGAAAAAAATACCGCCCATTTAAAAGATGTTATTTTTAAAGAAATTGGTAATGTTGAATTATCTTTAGAAGATTATGATTCTGATTTTTTTGAAATCTTATCAGAAGATCAGGGAACTGAAGGTTATTTTAAAATTGGACCTGAAGACTTAAATGAATTAATTAAAGATTCCGAGGCAATAAATGAACTATGTAAAAATGATTTGAGTGAGTTAGGTCAAGAATTACAAAGTGTTTATTGGAACGCATATAATTCTGCATATCAAAATGAAATATATGAATTAGTATATAATGGTTTAGATGAATACTTTGAAGGTAAAGTTGATGAATTCCCAAAAGAACATACCATGTCAGATGGTAAAAAACACTCTATATATGTAAATTATATTAAAATTAGAAATTTTGTTGGTGACATTACTTTATTTTTAGAAAACAATAGAGGCCAATCATATTCAGATTCATATTTAGATTATTTTGGTAGTTATACGACTTTGATGAAACAACTAATCTACGATGGTGATTTTGAATGTATAGATTTTAGAACTCCTGATTATCCAGATTGGTCTGATATTCAAAAAGAGATAAACGAAAACTTTGGTCATTATATTTAAATAAACTTTATATTTAAATAAACTATTTATTTATTCATTTATAATCCATATCAATTGTAAAAAAAAGATATGAGATTAATTAATAAAAATTCAAAAAGAGGCATTGTTAATTTATTTGCCGAATTTATTTTATCTAAAATTGATAAAAATAAAGATTCAATAATACAAGTTTCTGATGTGGGATCTTTTTATGTTGTAAACGGTATAACCACAAGTGAAATTTTTTTAGATATAAATTTAATAAGAGATGAATTTACAGAAAAATTTAAAGAAATATTAATTGAGTTAAATATTAAATTACTTAATGTTGTTGACGTTATAAACTATAACCAAAAAATAAGTAACATTGAAACAGGTTGGGTTAAAGTTAATAAAATTCCATTTACACAGGAATATGAACCTTTAAGTGAAATTTCAATTAATTCTGAGTTTCCATATGGTCATAGTTTAAATTGTGGTAGATTAATGGTTTATTATACTCATTATATGTTTAACCAAGTTTACAGTACAATTATGACTGATGAGGTACATTTCTTTTTCACAAAAGAATTAAATGACGATGAAGATTTTAACATTAAAATTGTACCTAAATCAGGTTTAGATAAAACCATTATCAAATCTTTAATATTAGACTTATTTAACTTTGATTTAAAAGACTTTAAAACTAAAGTGGAGGGTTATGACCTTATTCAGGACATATTAGACCCTACGGGAGAAAAACCATACTTGGTTCAGGACAGATTAGAGGATGTAATTATATTCTAAAAAGAAACCCCACTCTTATTAGAAAATGGGGTTCATATATTAATTTTTTTAATATTTTTTATTTTAGGATAGACCTTAACTGTTTTTTGGTTTTGCGTATTTTACAATTATCTCTAAAATTTCATCAACTAATTG
>Ga0315293_10001802_pt1 | contig 20789 bp, 19 predicted proteins | sample YL17G13_20_MG_FD_203071 | JGI IMG/M metagenome (GOLD analysis project Ga0315293, IMG submission 203071) | Sediment microbial communities from Yellowstone Lake, YNP, Wyoming, USA - YL17G13_20 | ecosystem: Environmental > Aquatic > Freshwater > Lake > Sediment | place: USA: Wyoming | collected... | reverse complement strand
GATTATGTTTCCCAGGCCAGGCAGTAGGAGGTTGTGATTTGTTCTCAGCACGGATGCGAGCAGAGTGGTTAGAGTTATTGTGTAGAAAACTACAACTATGAGTGTGAGTGCGGTTTTTGCTGAGGGAAGCTTCATAGATCTTCACCTAGGATTATGATATCTCCTTCTTTAGTCTTGATAGAGCCTCACTTATTTGTAGTGGTTTGTTGTTTAGGGTGTGTTTTGCTTTTTCAATGTTCAGTGATGTGTCTTTTGGTCTCTTGGCTATCCATGACATTTTTTCAGACGATGTTGGACGTAGAAGGTTTTCATTGAGGTTGAAGGTTTCAGCGATGTTTTGAGCGAACTCGTACCTGCTCAGGCGTGTTGCTCCGGCCAGATGGAATGTTCCTGTTATTCTTTTTTCAACGATTTCAAGGATCATTTCGGCGAGGTTTGTGTTGAGTGTTGGTGAGTTCCACTGGTCGGTCACTGTTTTTGTTTCCTCTTTTTTTCTGAGTTTTTCTATCAGCCATAATGCGAAGTTGACTTTTCCTGCCGCGGGGATGGAGCCGTAAATGACGCTGGTGCGTGCGATGCAGTACTCTGCTTTTGATTGTTTGATTTCTTCTTCGCCTTTGAGTTTGGTTAGTCCGTAGTTGTTGATTGGTGCAGTTTGTTCTGTTTCTGTGTAGTTTCCTTTTTCGCCGTTGAAAACGTAGTCTGTTGAAACGTAGACAAGGAAACAGTTGTGTTCGTGACATAATTCAGCGATGTTCGATGTGCCTTCCACATTGATTTTCCATGCGAGGTCTTTTTCTTCTTCACACTTGTCTACGTCTGTCAATGCAGCCGAGTGTACGACCACATCTGGTTTTGTCTTGTCGAATATCTGCTTGAGGGCTGTGCCGTCGGTTATGTCAAGTTTGATTAGAGTTCCAAATTGAGGTGCGTGTTGACTGTGAGCGGAATAGACTTCGTAGTTCTGTTTGGTGGCTAGTTGGCAGATTCTTGTTCCGAGGAGGCCGCCTGCGCCTGTTACGAGCAGCTTCACTTTTTACCACTGGTTTTCCACGGTGTGGGGCTGAGGATTTCTTTTGTTGCTAGGGGTTTCCACCATTTTTCGTTGTTCTGGTACCAGTTGACGGTTGTTTCTAGTGCTTTGGCGAATGTGAATTTGGGTTTCCATCCGAGTTGTGATTTTAGCTTTGATGAATCGAGGCTGTATCTTAGGTCATGTCCTGGTCGGTCTTCCACGAAAGTAGTAAGGTCTTCCTTCTTGCCAAGTATGTTGAGTATTCTTTTGACGATTTCTGTGTTGGGTAGTTCGTTGCCTGAGGAGATGTTGTAGATTTCGCCTGGTTTTCCCTTTTGCAGTACGAGGTCTATGGCTTGGCAGTGGTCTTGTACGTATAGCCAGTCTCGGATGTTTTTGCCTGTTCCATAGATCGGGATTTGCAGGTTTTTGAGGGCTCTTATTGTGGTTTTGGGTACGAGTTTTTCTGGGAATTGGCAGGGTCCGAAGTTGTTTGTGCAACGTGTGATTGATGCATTCAGTTTGTAGGTTTTGTGGTAGGCTTGGACGAACATGTCTGCAGAAGCTTTTGATGCGGAATATGGGTTGGATGGTTTCGGTGGGTCTTTTTCTGTGAAGGAGCCTTCGAGGATGTCTCCGTATACTTCGTCGGTTGAGACTTGGACGAATCGGGCTTGTTTGTTGTTTTTTCTAATTGATTCAAGAACTGTGAAGGTTCCAATAGTGTTGTTCTGGATGAACATGTTGGGGTTTGCGATGCTTCTGTCAACATGTGTTTCGGCTGCGAAATTGATTATTGCATCCGCTTTCTTGACTGTCTTGTCGAGTAGTTTTGAATCGCAGATGTCTCCTTTGATGAAAGTGTATTTCTTGTTCTTTTCCAAGTCCTTGAGACTAGCCGGATTAGCACCGATTCCTTCCTTGTCGATGTTAACGAGTTCATCGCTCGGGCGTTCTGCAATAATGTATCTGCAAAAGTTGCTCCCGATGAAACCAAGTCCACCAGTGACTAGTATCTTCATGTGTTTTTCTTCCTAACGAGCCTCTTGACGTTATCAGGTCAGAAGGGTTTTGATTATTCTTCTAGACATTTTCTATATCGAATAATTATATCTATTCTTCTGTTCCAAGTGCACGCGCACGTCATGGTGGTGGCGGCTGTATTGGGGGCGAGGCTCTTTCCAATATGGGCCAGATGGTTCGCGTGTGCATATGGGCTTTCCAGCGTGAGTGCAAGGTAGATTTCTTGGCTGGGGATGAACGTTTCATAGCGCACCCTTCAAAGAAGCCTCTCTTAAACCCATTTTGCGACTTTGAAGTCGTATTTTTTTATAACTTTCGCTGGGTTACCCACTGCGACTGAATACGCAGGAATGCTGTTCGTAACGACCGAGTTTGCTCCAATCACAACATGTCTTCCGATTCTGACGCCGGGCATTATGCATGCGCCGACACCAATCCAGCTGTCATTTTCGATGGTTATGCTCCCTTTGGAGACTACTTGTTGTTCTCTAATTGATTTGCTGATATCTGTGTAGTCATGGTCAGTAGTTGTCATAAAAACGCGGTCACCCATCATAACAGTTGCTCCAATTCGTATATGGTCTTGCATTTCTGCCCATCCGCCGGAGATCTGGCAATACCGACCTATTCCAGTACTGTTTCCTATGTAGACCTTGGTGTTCTTTCCTAAATCAAACCAAGCGTTTCCTCCAATGAATACGTTCGTTCCCACAAACAGATTGTCAATGTTCGTGACTGTAAAGGGTAACTGTATTGTAGAGTTGCTTGCATGCAATCTGAACCTAAGTTTTGCCATGTTGTTCAGATTACTGAATGCCATTGAAAAATGGCGAAGTTTATCTCTCATAGAAGAATTAGAATTTCCTACATGCTCTAACATATCTTGTCCTCCTCAAGTTTCATTTCAAATTCAGAATCTAGTACGCGCGTTTCTTATCATTCTGTCACTGTCGATTGCACTAGCTTCTACAGTTATGGAGTCCACGAGACAACTAGCGCACCCCTCGCTCTAGCCAGAGCGTCATATACCTCTAGTGGCTCCGTGATTGATCTCTCTTTTGTTCTGTCAAAGCTTAGGGCGCGCTTTCAATTGCTTAGCGCGCGTTTATTGCTTAACGCACGCATTTCCTGTTCTGTCGTGTATATAGTAATGTTTCTTTCGAGCAGTTCTTCAAGTGCGTCTATTAGGTCTATCGCGTTGATGATCCATGACTTTGCCTCACCAACACTTCCCGACCTTAAGACCTGTTTCTTCAGCAGGTAGTCTGTCAAGTATTCTCTGTTAGACGATCCTCCTTTGTGATCAATTCTTGTCTTGGCAACTTCTGGGTCATGCGCCCTCACCGTAATCTTCTTCACCTTCCCATCGACAAGCACTTTTCCTTCGTACTCTTTATCAAGATAAGGGTTGATTGGAAAATGCCGTGTGACATCTTCAAAATAATGATAAAAGGTTATGACTCTGATGTCTACACCCAATAGCAGAACCTCAGCATTCATGTTAATCATTTTGTGGAAGGGAGTGTCTTTTCCAAATGTCGTAGCGCAATTCTCATGTCCCTGAGTTATCCACTGTGCTTTTGGTCCGAAGGCGCATACCGAATGAGTAGGATGAATGCTTCTGTAAACTCCAGGTCTTTTTCTGAACGTCTCAGGTATCAAACCCAAAGCCGTGGGCGTTGTCTTGGGGTCAAAGATTCTATCTGACTCCAAGGTTGTTGTCATTTGTCCGCCAACCAAAGAGAAACAAGGTAAAACTAATGTTCCACCCGGACCGACAGCATCTTTCAATGAATCGATGACTGCTGTTGGTCCTCCTATTACATTGCCAATACTGCGGAGCGAACTGAAAACATAAAGAAGATCTCCTTCCTTCACACCCAACTTCTTCAAGTCCTTCGAAATTTGGGCCTTTGATATCTTGGTTTGAGTCTGGCGCATTAACTTTCTCTGGATTGAACGTATTCGTCTCAAGATGAAAGCGATGACTGCATGTTCTGCTAATATTGTATAGAGAGTCATGGTTTATTCCCTTCAAGCTTCTCTTCGCGCAACAAAGCATCAATGAAAAACTTGCTAGCCCATACTGGAAATGCAAATGGAAAATATCTTCCATAGACAGGTTGAGAACCTTTTATCGCCCCTTTTATCGCGCGTGTTGGGTGATGAACAAATTGGCTAGCCTTCAAGAAATTGTTTAGCCTCATCGCCGCCTTCAGGAAGGCAGGGTCTCTTGTTATCTCGAAAAGTCTCAGCCAAATTGCTGCAATTTGTGCATCTCCCGTCAGGCAACTGTAGTTGTCACGGGTTTCCCATTTCTCATCATAGCTACCACACAAGTATCCTTCAATTTCGAACTTCCTCAAGAGGGAACTCATTGTTCTAGCAGCTGCTCCAATGAGATCGCTACTATCCAATAGGACTCCCGATTCCAGAATGCCTTCAGCGGTGTAAGCGATTGTATGAGTGAAAGGGTTTGATCGGTCGTCAAAAGCGCAGTTACTGAACCACCCATTCTCTCTGGAATTGGCTAGAGCCCATTCTATGTTTCTGAACGCAGCGGTCTTGTACTCAGTGTCTCCAACGAGTTCATACAACTCCAAAAGAGGCCATGCAACTCTTGTGTAATACGTGTGGGGTATTTTCCGATAGGCGAAATCGGTCCATGCTCCATTCCTGTTCTGAATTTCAACAAGCCAATCTCCTGCCCTAGTAGCTGACGCTAGGTAGTTGGGCTGTTTTGTTTCACTGTAACTTCGGACCAAGCCATGCATGCATTGTCCAGTGTCAAAAACTAGGGGTTCGGATGAGCTGCCGAATAAACCACCTGGAAAGGCTCCGTTGCTCAATTGAATTTTGAGTAACCAGTCGCTCATTCTTATCGCTCTTTTTCTGCAGTCATCATCGTGCGCGAAATGATAGTAGTCAAACATCGTTGGAATAATGTATCCTGTCACTTCTGGAAAGGATGGCTGCCAACCAATACCATAGAAGTATCCTCCTGAAACGCCTGCATCATTCGTAACATCCTGAGCATACTTGATCCACTCGACAGCGGCCTTGATGTGTTCTTTATTATCCACAATCTTATTTCTCAATTTGACTAGATCTCTTAGACACATTGAAAAGACTCCCATGCTCAATTCAATCTTCTTGATTTCAAAGACCATAGCCGTCACTCCTCATTCTGGGGGACATAGGCAACTTTGTATTCTGAACTAAAATCAACAGGAATTATCGGTGCGCCTGGGCTTGATTGTCTTCCTCTCTATTGTGCCACATATTGTCTCAAGTATGAGGGATCGTCCAATCTCCGTGCCAGCAATCAGTTCATCTTAAGAACGTCGAGTATTCTTTGTCCTGCTTTTCCGTCTCCAAACGGATTTTTCCATCGCCTCTTCTTGCTCAACATAATGTGAACCTTCTCAAGGATCATGCTGGGGTCCGTCCCGGCCAAGACATTAGATCCAACATCTAGTGTTTCAGGTCTCTCTGTGTTGTATCTCAGAGTCACGCACGGCACCCTCAGAATGCACGCTTCCTCTTGCACGCCTCCTGAATCAGTCAGAATGAGGCGAGCGTTGCTTTCCAGACTCAGGAAACTCAGGTAATCAAGAGGCCTGATCAGTTTGACTCCCCTGGGTTCAAGTCGGAATTCTTTCAACCGTTTGCTGGCCCTCGGGTGAATTGTGTAGATGACCGGACAATCAAGATCACGATGCACAATCTCTAGGCCCTTCAAAATCCGCTGAAACCGTTCCTTATTGTCTACGTTTTCCTGTCTGTGAATCGTAACAACGACGTAGTCTTTCTTTTCCGAGTCCAGCCTGCTTCTCTTGGGTGCTTTCTTTTTCGCCATCTCAATGTTATGGAAGACAGCGTCAACAATCGTGTTGCCGGTCACGAAAATCTTGTCTCTTGGAATTCCTTCATTCAACAAGATCGCTGCTGCTTTTCGTGTCGGAGAAAATAGGAGATCAGAGCAATGATCTGCGAGAATCCTGTTTATTTCCTCCGGCATTTGCCTGTCATAACTCCGCAAACCTGCTTCAACATGTCCCACTTTGATGCCAACTTTTGCTGCTGATAAGGCTCCTGCCAGCACAGTGTTAGTGTCTCCTTCGACCAGCACTATGTCTGGTTTCTCTTTCAGCAGGACTTTCTCTATGTCAATGAGCATTTTCCCTGTCTGCTCACCGTGCGTTCCACGACCAACATTCAAATTATATTCGGCTTCAGGGAGTTCAAGTTGTTCAAAAAAGACTCGATCCATATTGTATGAATAATGTTGCCCAGTGTGTAAAACAAAGAAATCTTGTTCAAGCCGAATGCACTCGCGGATTATTGGAGAGAACTTGACGATTTCTGGTCTTGTTCCTAGTACAATTGCGATTCTCATTCTTCAACAATTCCTTTGAATCCAAATGCCCTCTTCTGGACAGATCAGGTCTTACGGTAGTGCTTTCAGCTTTTGTACAAATGGTTGAAGTAGTAGTCTCTCGTTATCTGATGCAATGCTCTGTTAAAATTAGCGTGCTGCTGGCTTCCTGAGAGAATGTCGAACTGCCTTCTGATGCGGAGCACAAAAATAGAATTGTCCAGGAACGACTTCACGATTTCTGCATCCTCGACTTTTCGTATCTGTCTCTGCACAATCAATCGGTTCTTCCAGTTTGATTTGAAATTCTTTGGTATCCAAGCAACAAACTTCACCAGGGTTTTCCCCTCACCTTGCAACAATAGACCCAGACTATCCATTGCTACACTTGTTAGTAGCACCTTGCCAAATCTCAACATGCTTTTCAAGCCGAAATTCTTTACGAAAAGACCAACGCGAGAGGTGAGGTAGTAAAATGTCTCTTCTTTCCTCTTGAAAGTTCGGTTGCTGGTACCCATACCTTTGTGATAAACAATTGAGCGGGGAACTGCTAAAACCTTGTATCCGGCCAGTCTGGCTCGCCAACTCAGGTCTGAATCATCATGGTACCAGAAGTAGTCAGGATCGAACAATCCGATTTTCTCTACTACAGATTTTCTCGTTATGAGCGCGGCGCCGCATGCAAAGGTAATTTCACAATTTCGGTCATACTGTCCATTGTCTTCCTCGTTTTCACCTACCAAATAGACCGAAAGCGACGGGTCAAAAAGGTCCCCCATTGTCTGTATGTGAAGGCGATCTAGACAGAGAATTTTGCTCTGAGCAACACCAACTTTCGAATCGTCGTCCAAGACCCTAGCAAGTTCTCGCAGCCAGTTTGTTTCAACTTCGACATCATTGTTTAGTAAGGCAATGTATTCACCGTCAGCGTAGTCTAGGGCGTAGTTATTTCCAAGCGCAAATCCATAATTCCGTGGGCTTGCCACAACTCTGAGTGAAGAGTTCCGTCCAAACACTTTCTTGACAAACTCGACACTTCCGTCCTTTGACCCATTGTCAAAGAAGATTACCTGAAACTTTGGATAGTCGGTATGCAAAACTGAAGAAAGGCACCGGGACAGCAAGTCCGGACCCAAATTTGTCAAGCCGTTGTAGTTCAGAATTATCACAGAGACAGGAGTGGATTCTGCTTCTTGTTTTCTCAAATCTTTCACCGCAGTGTATCAAGAAGATTTAGGAATCCCCGCAAGTTCCTCTTGGTACTTCAGTGTCACGGTTTCTCGTAGATCTCTGTACCCCCGTTTGCGTATACTTTGCTTAGGTCATTGATGATCGGCGGGAGAATGCTTGCGTTCCAAGTATATACTTCCCCCTCAACTGTATCATTCACGACGTTGATTTTGCTGAGAAAGACTGTCGAGTCTTCTGAAATAGTTGTAGTGTTTGAAATTATCTCCATCTTGCCGCCTATGTCCCTATAAAACATTCCATAACTAGCGAGTACATTGAAGACTGAAGGCAAGTCCGCATATACTGCTGAGTTTTGAGTGCCCACGTTGTTCGACAACCAAGTGGCCCCAATAACGTCCTGTTCTTGAACATAGCAGCCCTCAATTCTGTAAGGTCTCGTTCCCATTCGGTATATGCTTAGGGGCATCGTCCAGCTTTCCTGCTTCACTACCTCGTATACAAAACCCGTTTGAAACAGAAAATAAGGAACAAGAACAGCCAGTATCAGTACACTAAACAGTCTGACTTTGTGTTTCGAGATAAGTGGGACGAGTGAAAGAAGCGTCTCACATCCGATTGCGAAAATCGGCGCCAAAATGAAAAGTGAGATGTGGTAGAACCGCGACATGTTTAGTGAAAGAGCGAATCTTGGTAACAAGATGCACATGGCAAGAAGCACTGTAGCCAAAATCGTTAACAAAACGTATTCAAAGTCTATCTTACGTTTCGTTTTTCCAACGACAAGCGCAAGTACCCCTAAACCAATCAAAGCCTGAACTGCATAGGCAAATATCCTGCTCAAGAGTTGCCAAATTGTCGGCGCCGCCTCCACTCCAATCCCTCTAAGGACCTCCACCCCCCTCGACGAGAAGTTTGTGAATTCACTTAGCCCTGAATAGATGTACCTCGTGAATTCTATGATGCTATTGAACGGCGTCGACCAGTAGATGTAGATGTACCACAAGAACATAATTGAGAAGAAGAGCAGTATCAAATCAAGACGTAAGATCGAACTTCTTTTTCTTCTTACCAAAAGCATAAACCAGGCGACAGATACGAAGAACAGGAAAACAAGAGCCATCGAGTAGTGCGATGTTGCCAGACCAAAACCGAAAAACGCGAAGAGAATAGTTCGTTCCTTCGAGGCCATCGACTTATCGAAAAGTACAAGCAGTAGCAGAACAAAGAACAGTTCTCCGATCATCTCCCGAGCCAAGCCGGTTATTAAAACAAAAGTCATCTCGGACATAAACAGAAATGCCGCAATGTACCCAACCCTTTTTCCGAACCTATCCCGACCCATTCTGTAGACGCCGAGTGGGACAAAAGCAAAGAGGAGTGGAAAAATCGCTTTGAACGTCCAAGTTGCGTCCAAGTTAAGTATGTTTGAGTATATCGTGGGAAGAATAGTCACACTCAACATAGCATTCGTTCTAGCATATGACGGGTCGAAGAACAATATCTGAGGATTCCACAGCTCCTTGGACTGTGTAAGTCTGAACAAGTAGTACTCAACCTGTAAGTCAGGACCATGTATATATTGGGATATCAAGGTCATGTTCAGCAACAGGCTTATCCCAATGGCGACCACGACAAGCACATAATACTTCTCAGATTCTTCCTTCACTACGGCAACGCTAAGAATACAAGTAACAGCCATCGCAACGAGCATTGTCAGTGACAATGAACTGTTTCCGTAGACATTGACCATCATCGCTCCAGCTACGCTTATCGCAGGCAAGATCAACAGACCGAGTTTTGTTGAGAATGAAAGTGGGCTGTGGGGCAGACGTAACGGACTCTTATTCGTAACATAGCCTGCGAAAGCCAGCAGAATGACAATTGAACTGGTGACTGCAATCACTGGCGCCAATGACAACGGTTGCGAAAGACCACAAAGGGGACCGAAGAAATTCAAAACCACTCCAATGCCCATTAGAAAGGCGATACTCAGACCATTTGAGTAGAGAATCTTTTGAGTCCAATCAAATTTGTCCATTCCCAGAAGCCCAAGGATAACCAGTCCGGGAACAAACGCTACGTAGAGGAAACAGAATAGCGGTCTCACAATGGGAACATCTAGAAATACTAGGACAAGAACGGTCAACTGCATGACAAGAACCTGCCAAGGAAAGCCTCCCGCGGCGGTTTTGTTCAAAAGTGTGACTCTCATTCATTGCTTACCTTTTGTTTTTCTGAGAACTCTGCTATGAAATCATCCACGTTGCCGTAAAAAAAATCCATTGAATCGACTATCTTTTCAATATTCCAGTTCCACCAAGCAATATGAAGAAGCTTTTCAATCTGGTCTTGCGAGAATCGATATCCGACTACTCGAGCAGGCACTCCAGCCACGATTGCATACGGAGGAACCTTCTGAGTTACGACGGCACTGGCTGCAATGACTGCTCCACTTCCGATCTTAATCCCCGACAATATGATGGCTCGTGTGCCAATCCACACGTCGTTGCCGATGACGACGGGGCCTTTGTTGTACGAATCCACTTCCCGCTTGTCAAGAAATCTAGACTTTAGAGGGTAGGTTGAAACCCGATCGTACCTATGTTCTCCACCTGAAACTATTATTACGTCATCAGCTATCGAGCAGAATTTTCCAATTATAACGACATCATCGTTCCTGAAAGCAAGCGTTTTGGGGCTACCATAAGTGTATGCACCGATCCGTAGAGTGCCAGCAGGGTTCTGAAATCTTGAAACCACGTGGGTCCACAGAATATTCGTAATCGTAGAAATCAACTTCACCATATCATCACCTAGAGGGATTATCTGCATTCTTTCTCAATAGTCTTTAGGCGTCGTGTTGTTGTTCAATGATGTCTCCAGAACTGAGACTCCATAATCTGCTATCTTGAGACGTAAGATTTATTACGTTGTTTGAACTTGTATTGATGAAGAGCAAGTGTACAGCATGAGGAATATCCACAACTCTTTTACGCTACGATCGTCAATTGTTGACACAGGCAGAATGGAATTGCGAATTTCGAAGTTTTCCATATTGGTTTTCGTCTTGGCGGCGTTGATAGAAATCTCCTTCGTTTCTATGGGGGTTTCGGTTTTGCTGGGGAGCATAACTTTGGCGAACAATGGCACAATTTCTACTGCGAGCGTGAGACCACTCGCCTCTCGAAGTGAAATCAGAGGCGTCTTCATTCATTCTGCAACATGGAACACTGCTCCCAACTGGACGCTTATCGGGCAGACTCTGACTACCTACAAAATACAGGCCATATTTGGTGAGTTTCTGACAGTCCATATGGGTGGATATTATTTCAGCAACTATTCCAGACTAACTCAATACGGTGACCAACTGGGCTTGGCCATTGCCGCACTTCATCCCAGAGGGATCGAAGTCTATGTGTCAATGGACTGTCTATTGGCGGCAAAAGATTCGACAATGGGTGTCGTAGATGCCAGCGGAAGCATTTCTCTCGGCTGGACATGCCCAACTCGGCAAGCTTCAAGAACTTGGATAAAAACCTTAGTCGAGGACTTGGTTTCACACTATGATATAGACGGTTTCATGTTCGACTACATACGTTACAACACGGTTGACATGTGTTTCTGTGACGAATGCAGAGCCAAATTCATATCAGACACCGGATTGTCAGGTGTCAATTGGCCGACTGATGTGAAAGATGGCGGGCGTTACCGTGAGAACTTCCTCACTTGGCGATCCACTCCTGTAACCGAACTGGTCAGAGACATGAGAACCTGGATGCTTACCATAAAACCGAATTTGAAGTTCACTGCAGCCGTTTTCACTTCCTTCCAAGACACTCCGGTCTACTGGAAAAGATGGATAGGACAAGATACCGCAAATTGGATTTCTAAAGGCTACCTTGATTTCGTAGCTCCAATGATGTATACTGCTAGCGCTACTGACGTGGAAGACGAATATCAGTCAAGCCGAAAATACTTCGTGGGAGGACCTGAAGGAAAGATCCCCATCCTTGCTTTCATATCGACGGGCGTAAGTTCAGCTTTCGACCCAGCCAATTTCACGGCTGTTTTCAACAAAGTTAGAAGTATGAATGCTGATGGATGGATAATCTGGTCATACGGGGGACCGGGATGCTACTACAATTTCCCCGACATACGCAACTATTTATCCCTGGTGACTTTGCCCGACGTGTTTTCAATAAGCAACCTTCAATCCGCAGTAAACAAGTCAAGTTCACAAGCAACGATCAGTTGGACGACAGATTTGCCAGCGTCAAGCAGGGTCGAATACAACACGTCTCAGTTGTTCATAGCGGTCAACAAAACTGGTTATGCCGGCATACCAACTGAATATTGGCAAATTGAACACAGGCAAGGTGTGTTAGTAGAAAACCTGACACAAACGAAGGTCCACTCGATTTCTTTTGCTGTGGTTTCCAACCAAACATACTATTGCCGTATACAGAGTGAAGGCTCATCAGGACTCGTTTCCTCCTATGTTTTCCAACTCTCAAGCTGAGCCGCATAGTGGGTGTTCTATCTAATGTCCATACCCGTCAGAATGTGCCCTTTCATAGCCGAATAACCATGCTATCTTTTTGAACGCTTGTTGAAAGGGAAAAAGAAAAGCGACTTTTTGGTGTGTGAGTTTATATCCAATAAGCAGATAGTACCGCAGTCTCGTCAACGCAAAATTCGGCACGACCGGCTTGATTTTTCTGTGAGACAAATAATGTCCCCCATAACCATACCAGAAGTTTTCTTTCCAGATCGCTTTCCAAGTTGTTTTGCATCGATGATAGAATTTAGCCTCGGTTCCAGCGTAGAGCAACCATCCTTCCTTCGTCATCCTGCGTTCAGCGTCATAGTCTTCTCCCGCCCCCGTGATCTTGCTGTCAAAACCTCCAGCCTGTCGGATTGCATCAACGCGATATATTGAGCCTCCTCCTCCTCCGCAAAAATGTCCCACAGTGCTATCTACCGTTTTATTCTTCATCTGCGAATAGCTCACTTCCCATTCTATGCCCTCAAGCGTCGAAACGATATTCGATTCTGGCCTTGACCTGAACGTTCCGGCCGCCATTCCGACTCTTGGGTTCTTCTCCATGAACCGAACTTGCATCTTTACGTGATCTTTAAACAGCAGGTTGTCATAGTCGACCCAAATTATGTATTTCCCCATGGCGTTCTTTACCACTACATCCCTAGAGTATCCAAGACCCTTCCATTCGTGATGGAAAATCTTAGTTTTGATAACAATCCCAGTTAGAGTCTCACGAACTGCCGACAAAGTGCTGTCAGTGCTACCGTCGTCAACCAGAATGATTTCCATTTTTCCATGAGGAAAATCTTGATCAATGACACTTCTGATTGCTTCTCTGATGTATTTCTCGCCGTTCTTGACGCACATACCTATCGTCACCAAAGGCCTTGGATCCAACTCTCATCACCCGTTTCGTCTAGGTAACTAGGTCTCTTCCAGTATTGGTGGGACGATATCACCCGTGAGTTTCTGATAAACTTTGAGAACCCAGAACTGGAGGCCCCACAGGTATTTCGTTGCCACAAATCCCTCTTTTGGAAAGACGCCAGCAAACTCTTCCACGCTCTGTCCGCATGTGACGATTCCTCTTGTGTCACCAAGCTTTTCCTTCAAGGCGATCTGTAAGAATTTCACGTTCGAAGGTTTGTAGCCCATTATTCTGGACGCAACCCAGTCTACTGAAAAACCATCCAAACCTGCCATGATCAGGTTTAGTCTCTTCGGGAACTTGCCCAATCCTACCAGACCATCAACCACGGTCAAATGTGTCCGCACACACATGTTCATGCCCACGATAGCTTCATTCAAATCAGGATGATAAGTTATTTTTCTGACATGCCCCATCGCCCCGAAGATATTTTTCATTGCGCAAGTGATTTTGGTAGCTCGCATGATTTTCAGCTTCGGTACATTCAAGATCAAGTCGGATTTCAACAGAACTTCTGGAACCTTGAACGTCAAATCCTTCCCGTTTACTCGCACATTTCTGTCTATCAAGACATCTTCTGAAAGATTGACAAGCGTGACCTTCTTTTCAGAGGCCAATTTTTCATATCCAAGCGCTTTGAAAACGTATTTGGTCCGCATGGCGGAGGCATCAGCCTCGCCAATCTTCACATCAACATCTTTGCCGCAATAATCGCGAATCCAATCGATGAGGACGTTCACGATCATAGGATCCGTAGTATATCCTGTTGTTGCATTCCAATAATAGCACAGATTCGGTTTAATAACAACAGACCTGACCGAATGGTCAGGCTTGAATCCGACCAGCCTCAAGGCCTGTCCAACGGACTCTCTTACTTCCTCCAAAGAATATCCTGATTTCACTAAACTGACCGGACTACCCAATTTTCAACTCGCCTCCGAACTAACGGGTTTCTGCATTTTATACGCTTCATGAATGATTTCTACAGTCTTCAGTCCATCAATCGCAGAAATCGATGGTTCGCGGTCCTTTTGGACACAATCGACGAATTCAATCATCTCCTTGTAGTATTGCTCATAGTAGTAAGTGTAAGATAAAGGGCGAATAGGGCGTCCTGCAATGCGGCTGAATATGTTTTTGATTCCTTCCTTTGCAGCATGAGTGTAAAGATTGTGTGGCACCAGATCGTCGCTTGAAAGGTATCCAGAAGAACCGTGAAGGATCACGTGGAAATCATATTGTGGGAAAACCGTTTTCTCGTACCAACCTATGTTGATTATTCCTTTTGCCGCCGACTTGCGTGATTGTAGCATGACAATTGCGCCGTCCTCTACAGGAAGGTTGAATTTATGATCCAGACTGGCGAAAAGAACCTGCGCATCTCCAACAAAAAACCTGAACAAATCAATCATGTGGTATCCGACGTCCAGAAGTGCACCTCCACCTGACTTTTTCGGGTCAAACCACCAATCCGAAACCGGCGCAGGATTTCTCGGATGAGAAAATGGACCATTGATTATTTCTTCAATCGTTGCAACCTCTATCTCACCAATCAAACCTTCTTGAATGTTCTTCTGCATCTTTTGAAGCGCTGGCAAGTATCTCATGCAATGACCGACCATAAGCTTTCTGCCACTTTTCTCAACCAATCTGACGATCTCTTGGCACTCTTCAACAGTATTTGCCATGGGCTTTTCTGCAAAGACATGCATTCCAGATTCCAAAGCAAGCTTGATGCTCTCAAAATGCTTGAAATTGGGCAACGACAAGACGACAGCATCAACTTCAGAACGCCCTATCAATTCATTATAGTCAGTGTAAACCTTCTTTACGCCCAACCCTTCCGCTTTCTTCAAAGCTTTCTTTGATGAGTCTGCTGCAGCTACAACATCTACTCCGTCTATTTTGAGACAGCTCATCAAATGCAGCATACCCATTCTTCCGAGACCGATTACTCCGACTCTTATTGTCAACGCTTTCTCCTCCTATGACCCTGGCTAGTGGCTCTCCCATGAAATATATCGTTTCCCGACTAAAAATGAAAAAAGTGCAAATAGCAGAATTATGTTGTCAACCAACACTTCTAGAAAAATGCGCCTTGCAAGAAGTAATGATCCGCCAATGAGCAAAACAAGAGCTAGGGAAAAGAATGAAAAAGGGAATAAGGCAACAGTCACAAATGCGACAATGGTTAGAGACAAGAGCACCGTGGGATTCGCAATAAAAAGAAGCAACTGAGGAATGGCGATCTTCTTTGGAAGGCGCAACTGTCTCCTCAGCATCAATCTGAAGCATTTGATCCATAAGCCGATCAGTTGGTTCGCTCTCCGGATCTTGGTTTTCATTTTTCCAGACAAGTCTGAAGGAAACCAAGTATAGAAAACGGCCTCGGGAACAAGAATGGTCCGCCATCCATTTTGGACTATGTTAAGCGCAGTTCCTGAATCGTCAGCTCCTGTTTCATCGTCGAAGTGGTCAAAGGCTTCTTTCTTGTATGCGCAGAATCCGCCTTCAAACCTTATCGTTGAATACAGCTTTGACTCACCTGTCCGCATGACAGAAACAAAGTTCAGGTATGTTCCTTCTCCCTTGGTAACCCAAGACTCTCTTTCGTTGCTATTTATGCCCACACTGGTGGTTGCGCCCACTTTCGGATCAGCCAGATATGGAATTGCTTTCTCAAGTATGTCCTTGTCCCATGTGGTGTCTGCATCTGAGACAATGACAATCTGATTTGAAGACACCCCTAATGCTTTGTTGAGAGCGGCAGATTTTCCTTCGCGAGAGTCTTGCCTCACTATTTTGAGATTTCTCACCTGATTTTTTTCAAGGAAACCTTCGATGACAGAAAGAGTGCGATCTGTTGATGCGTCGTCAACCACTATGATCTCAATCAATTCTTCTGGGTAAGAAACACGTACAATGTTGTCGAGTTTTTGGCCGATGTTCTTTTCCTCATTATGTGTAGGAATAAGGATCGAAACACTGGGCCGATATTTCTGATCAATGTTTACGTTCCAAGGTTTTCTTGCATATGATCTGACCAGTGCATAGTAGCCAAAGTATACCATTAGAAAAAAGACAAGAAGTGCGCAAAAGACCAAAGCGAGTAACATCAGCATTCAGTGTACACTCACATAATCCGTTTGGAAATTATCGACTAACCTTTTGAGAATCCGTAGAACCATGCCAACATTTTGACACTATAATGAGGAGGAAGCAGAAAAACTATTTTTCGTCTCGTCACTCTGTAACCTTTCACTGCATATCTGATTCCTGTAATTGAGCTTGCAAAGGGGTTCATTTTCAGTAAGGAGTAGAATCTGTCGGTTTTACGGTACAGTTGCCGACTCTGAACTCCTTGGTTGACTATTCTCCTTAGTTGGTTCACCCAGTTGGAGATCTTTCCATGTTTCTCGTAGAACACGCCTTCTCCTCGGAGGATCTGCCACCCTGCATCTCGGATTCTGCTCGCAATTTCGATGTCCTCCCCGATGCCGCTTATTTCTTCAGCGAATCCACCCACTTGCCTAGCAGCTACTACTCGATAGGTCGCTCCTCCGGTTCCCGGAAACTTAGCAGGTCCTTTCCAGTCTTGCAGTGAATATTCAACTACACCTGGTATCAGTTCAAGTGTAAGCATCAAGTTTTCGTCTTGAAGAATCCCCAGTCTTCCCGAGACAATCCCAGCTTTGGGATTTCCTTCCATAATAGTAACTTGTTTTCGGACAAAGTCTTTTGTCAGAATCTCGTCACTGTCAACCCAAATGATATATTCGCCTAAAGCATTAGAAATGATTTTGTTTCGGGCTTTGCCTAGTCCTTGCCATTTATCGGAGAAGACTCGCGAAGAAATATCTATTCTTGAAAGGTATTCTTTCACAGTTTTCAGAGTGTTGTCTCCGCTTCCATCATCAACAAAGACGATTTCCATTAGTTCGTGTGAGAAATCCTGCATCGTAACGCTTTCTAGAGCGAACTCAACAATATCCTGGCAGTTGCGCCCGCAAATCCCAATGGTTACTTTGAATTTCAAGGATATGACCTCAACATTCAATATGGTTTTTGATTCTTTTTAACTTAGATTAGTTTCACAGGATGTCGCGCACACTTTTGACAACACTGTATGCTTCTTTCTCAGTCATTCCAGCATGCATTGGCAAGGTGATCGTGCGTGCAAGAACTTCTTCAGAAGTCGCCAGACTCCCTCTAGCGACACTAATCCTGCCTTTCATGTAAAAAGACTGAAGATGACAAGGCGGGTAGAAGACGTTTCCCGTTTCAACGCCGTATTCTTTGTACAGGCGTGCAGTAAACTTTGTCTTGTTCACCTTTCTATCAAGTGTCAAAGGATACTTGTAATAGCTGCATCTAGCCTTCCTAACACACTTTATTGCTTTCACATAATCCAGCTTGTCCAACTCTTCATTGTAGATGTCTGCAATCTTGTTTCTCTTCGCAATGAATTCTTCTGCTCTCCTTAGCTGGTAAATTCCCAAAACAGCTGAGACTTCTGGCAGCACCATGTGCCTTCCAAGGTTAACAAACTCCGTTTTCTCAGTCCCTGAGCCATAGAACCTGAAGTGCTTAGCTTCTTCGCCAAGTCTGGCATCGTTTGTTACCAGCATTCCGCCTTCGCCCGCAGTCAAAACCTTGGTCGGCGTAAACGCAAACACAGCCGCTTTACCAAAAGTCCCCATTTTCTTCCCGTCAAACGTTGCGCCCACAGCGTGTGTTGCGTCTTCAATCAAGAAAAGATCATGCTCATCACAAATCTCCATGATCTCCTTCAAATCAGGATTCGGAAACCCCGCAATATGCGTAACCACCACACCACAAGTCTTCTCCGAAATACACTTCCTAAGACTATCAGGACTCATCGAAAGACTATCAGCCCTGATATCTGCAAAAACCACTTTCCCCCCAGCATAAACGACACTGTTGGGCATGGAGATGAAGCTGTTAGTGCAAACCACAACCTCTTTCCCTTCAACCCCAAAATACCGTGAAGCCGTCTCCAAAGCGTCACCGTCACTGTCAAAAGCAACAGCCTCCTTCACGCCAATGTACTCGGCAAACATGCGCTCAAACAACTGCAGATTCTTACCATTCCGCAATCTGCCCTCTTCCAAAACAACGGCAATGTCCTTCAGAATCTTCTCAATATCCTCCTTCGGGAAATACGGCCTTGAAGACCTGATTATCTTCTCACTCAAACCCTTTCAACACTCCTAAAACCTGTAACTGACCGTGAACAAATGCAAAGACTCATCCAAAATCGCATGAAAAACACGCCACACATTCAACCTATACAGCTTATGAAACACAAACCCCAACCGCACGCTGAACGCTCCCTTATCTATAGGCTGCAAAAACAACCTGTCACCACGCTTCGTAACAGTCCACTTATGCACATCCTCACCATAAACAACCTCATTCAACCAAGATGGACACTGAACATACCCATGCTTCGCAACACGCTTCAACTCTCCAAAAAGCCTCTGCGGATCATCAATATGCTCAATCGCATAATAACTCGTCACAAAATCAAACGCCTTGTCCTTAAACGGAAGAAAACTGCAATCGCATTTCACAAAAGGTTTCCCACAAGTGACAAGCTGCATCATCCTTCTATCTGGAACCGCCTCCACATTCAAATCACAGAGCACATCAGCCTTCGGAAACGGCTTAGCTCCACAAGCCACATCCAAACAGAAAAGCGCACCAGCACGCTCAGAACCCGCGACCTGAAAATACCATTTCTTCCCAAACTTAAACCTGTCAAGCTCACTACTCCTAACCGGACACCTGCCCAAAACCGACTCGCAGCGAAAAGATTCTTCAGAACCCATTAACGACGCCCTAGCTAATCGATTTCCGCAAAACTTCAGAAACGTACTCCACATCACGCTTACTCATGCCACAGTGCATGGGCAAACACAAAACCTTCCTCAACACCCTCTCAGAAACAGGCAAATCACCCAAGCCCGTCCTAAAATTCTCCCTGTAAAACGAATGTAAATGACAAGGCGGATCATACACATTCCCCGTCTCAATCCCATACTTCTCTTTCAACACAACCGCCAATTCATCTCTGTCAACCTCGTCACTCAACTTGACCGGATACTTGTAGTAACTATGCCGAATGTTAACAGGAACCCTAAACAACTCAATCCCATCAACGTCCCCCAAACACTTCTCATACAACCTCGCAATCTCGTTCCGCTTGACCACAAACCTCTCCAAATTCTCCAACTGATGCCTACCAATAATCGCCGCCATCTCACTCATACGCCAATTATGCCCCAGCACAACCATCTCTCTCTTAGCATTCTGCCCATGCGTCCGCATCATCAACGCCATCTCAGCCAACCCCGAATCATCAGTCGTAATCATTCCCCCCTCGCCAGACGTCATAACCTTAGTCGGATAAAACGAAAAAGCACCCGCATCCCCAAGCGTTCCAGTCTTCTTCCCCTCAAACAACGCCCCATGCGCATGCGCCGCATCCTCCAACAAGAAAAGACCCCTATCCTCACAAATCTCCGCAAGCTCCTTCATCTGAGGACAAACCAAACCAGCAATATGCACAACAACAATTCCAGCCGTCTTCTTCGATATCTTCCGCCTCACATCCTTAGGATCGATACACAACGAATCCTCACGAATATCCGCAAAAACCGGTCTCCCACCAGCAAACAACACCGTATTCGGCGTCGCCACAAACGTGTTAGTCGGAACAATAACCTCCCTTCCTTTCAAACCGAAAAACCTGAGCGGAATCTCAAGAGCCGAGGTTCCAGAATTCACCGCAACCGCATGCTTAACGCCAACATACTCCGCAAACTGTTGCTCAAACTCTTTCACATTCGGCCCATCAGTCAAATGCCCACTACGCAAAGCAGCTTCCACATCTTTCAGAATCCTGCGAAGGCTCTTCTCATCGAAAAACGGAGAAGAAGACTGAACCTTCATTTTTTCCTTCACGAAACCTACTCCTTCACCAGCTCATCCACTGTTTCCCACGGCTTTCCACCAGTGCAGAAGAGATAATCAACCACCGAAAGATCAGGCACGAAAGCCCCGTTCAACTGCTCATAAACAGGATACTTGAACTCCTGAAAAACTACCTTTACCCCAGCCTTCTCAAAAGCTTCAATATCCAAATAATCCCTAGCCCCGGCCCCTGCAACAAGACAATCTGCACCCAACACCTTACACTGATTCAGAACCAACTCACCCTTCTTGCCACCGACACCCAGAGCCGAAGACATCACAAGCTTTTTCTGAATCCCCAACACTTCCATGAGCCCCTTGATCAAATGCATGTCCAAATCAATCAACAAATCCCAATGCTTCCCATAAGCCTCCTCAAAAAACCCCTGTAACTCCTCCCAAAACGGAGCCTTACGATAATTGTGTTTCAACGTCATCCAATGCCGCTCAGCCCACTTCGGCTCAGCAGCGTTCGCAATCCGCACCTCATTAATCAATAAATCCTTCCCAACGTGCTCAACCGGCACCGTCAACCATCTGATGCCGCCTGGAACCTTCACTCGGTTCCTGTTTTGAAACCCCTGCCGCTCAAACTGCACGTTATCTTCAATGACAAAAACGTCACATTTAACCATCTTATCAAAGAAACCCAGCCAAGGCAAATAATTAGGCTGGTGACCCGCACAAATCAGCCCAACTCACTCCAAAACAACAA
>Ga0315293_10001801_pt1 | contig 20793 bp, 20 predicted proteins | sample YL17G13_20_MG_FD_203071 | JGI IMG/M metagenome (GOLD analysis project Ga0315293, IMG submission 203071) | Sediment microbial communities from Yellowstone Lake, YNP, Wyoming, USA - YL17G13_20 | ecosystem: Environmental > Aquatic > Freshwater > Lake > Sediment | place: USA: Wyoming | collected... | reverse complement strand
AGGAGAGTATACAGGAGGCGGGCCGTCAGGACATGACGGGGAGGCCGCAAGGGCACCCACCCGAGGGGACCCCCTTGGGGCGCCCCCTACCCTTCCAGTGGACACGCCCTCAGCGGCGCACTACGATAGTGTCCCATCGACCCGTCGAGCCACCGATAACGACCTCGTAGCAGCCGCAGCCGAGGCGCGAAACCTCAAGGGCCCCGAGTCGTCTGGCCTTTGGCAGCGACGGTCAGTCTCCTTTCTCCGGCCCGCCGCAGCACGCGGACCCTCCCCCGCGACCCATCCGCCGGCCCGCACGTGGGCTCCCGGCCGGTGAGCGCCGCGCGGATGAGAGCCTCGGCGCAGCCGACCCCGCTCTCCACGAGGATGGCCGGCGTCGGGCAGTTGCGCCGGCAGGCGCCGCACTCCATGCAGGCGTCGGCCTGGACGAGGCGCACCACCTCCGGCCCCACCTCGAAGACGGCGTGCGGGCAGACGTCAAGGCACATCCCGCAGTTGACGCAGAGTGACTCGAAGTAGCGAAGCGTGTTGATGCTGCCCCCGGGGCTGGCCACCGACCGGAGTTGCCGGCGCAGGCCGGGCCGGCGTAGTCCCTTGACCGCCATCGTCACCCAGGTGAGCCTCACTGCCGGCGAGCCGCTCGTCCGTTTCCGCACACGCTTTGACAACCAGACCCGGGACCACCGGCTCCAAGCGGTCTTCCCGACCCCCGAGCCGTTCGGGGAGCACTTCGGCCTGAGCCACCTCTCGATACCGCGCCGTCCGGTCAGCGAGCCGGTGGACGACCCGGCGGTCTGGCGGGTCTCTCCGGCCCGGCTCGCCTCCCGGGCCCGGAGCGGCCCTCGGGCTGACCCTGGTCCGGAGTACGGGCTGGCTTTCTCGCGAGGACATCACCGCCCGCCCGGCTCACGCCGGCCCGGCGGTGGAGACACCCGAGGGCCAGTGTCCCGGGCCGCGCCTCGCCGAATACGCCCTGGCCTTCGACACGACCGTGGAGGCCGCGGGCGGCCCCGTGACCGTCCACCGCCGCTACGCCACGGAAGGCCTCCATCCGCTCCCGGGTGTCCGGCCGCCGTAAGCCAGGCGCCAGCCGAGCCTGCCGCACCCGCGGCCGAGGTCGCCGCCTCGGCAGAGTCGGCGGCGGGTAGCTTCCTAGAACTGGCGGGCACGCCCGCCGTCGTGGCTCTGGCCGTCAAGCGGGCGGAGACCCATTCCGTGGTCGTTCGCCTGGCCAACTACTCACCGCGCCCGGAGACCGTGAGGCTGGCCGCGGCCCAAGGCGCGGATACCGGCGCGGCGGGCCCGACGGTGGGCTTTGGCCCGCCGGAAGAACTCGACCTCCGTGAGAAGCCCCTCGCCCCCGGCCCGCGGCTCACCGTCGATCCCTGGCAGGCGGTCACCGTGCGGCTTGCCCATCACCGGTCGCCGCGAACGGTAGGGCCCGCCGCGCCCCCTCGTCACGCCGTAGGATTCCTCCTTGGTAAACGACCGATCCTCCTTTATGATACCAACCATAACTAGTTGAGTATTAGTGGTTAGCTGCCAACCTAGTCCGCTAATAGAACCCCTGCGGAAAGGCGGCCCTACTTGCCTCCTTCGCCCGAGCCCCCTAAGCCCGGTCGCTCCGGTCCAGGCGTTGGCCACCAGCGCCGGCCCGGGGGCGGTGGTCCCCAGCCGGGTCCTGACCAACTCCGCCCTGGAAGCCATGGTCGAGACCTCCGACGAGTGGATCGTCGAACGCACGGGGATTCGGGAACGCCGGCTGGCCGCGCCTGAGGAGGCCACCTCGGACCTGGCCGCCGAGGCCGCCCGCCGGGCCCTCGCCGACGCGGGCGTCGCTCTTGACCTCGTCGTCGTCGGCACGGCCACGCCCGACCATCTCCTCCCGTCGACCGCCTGCCTGGTCCAGAGGACCCTGGGCGCCGGCCGGGCGGCCTGCCTGGACATCTCGGCCGCCTGCACGGGCTTCATCTATGGCCTAGCCGTGGCCGAGGGGGCCATCGCCGCGGGTCGCTGCCGCATCGCGCTCGTCATCGGGGCGGAGACGCTCTCCCGCATCGTCGACTATCGGGACCGCGCGACCTGCATCCTCTTCGGGGACGGGGCCGGGGCGGCCGTGGTCCGCCGGAACGAGGTGCCCGGTCAGGGGCTTCTCTCGGTCTTCCTCGCCGCCGACGGGACCGGCGGACTAGCGACCATCGAGAACCAGATTCTGGCCTTGGCCGACGGCGGACCGCGCCGGGTTAGCCCGTTTACCGTTCCCATGATGATTGCCAACATGGGCGCGGCCCAGGTGGCTGTGAAACACGGGTTCCAGGGTCAATGCGGCGGCCCAGACGTGGTCCTGGCCGGCGCGTCCGAAGTGGCCATCACGTCTTTCGGCATCGCCGCCTTCTGCTCGGCCGGGGCCATGTCCACCCGGAACGACGACCCGGAGACGGCCTGCCGGCCCTTCGACCGCACCCGTCCTCGTCGTCGAGGAGGCCGCCCACGCGACGGCGCGCCGGGCTCGCGTCTACGGCGAGGTCTTCGGGTACGGCGCCAACGGCGACGCCTACCACATCGTCCAGCCCCGCCCAGACGGCTCGGGCGCCGCGAGGTGCCTGGCTCTGGCCGACGCCGGTCTGGAGCCGCGGGACATCGACTACCTCAATGCCCACGGCACGGCCACGGTCGCCAACGACCCGGCGGAGACGCGGGCCATCAAGGCGGCCTTCGGCGGGCACGCCGGCCAAGACCCCATTGTCCCGGGCGTCCTCCTGGTCGAGGCCATGGCCCAGACGGGAGCGCTGGCCGTCCTGAGCGACCCGGTCTACCGGGACTCCTTGCCCCTCTTCGGTGGCATCGACCGGACCCGCTTCCGCCGCACCGTCCGTCCGGGGGAAACGGCCCGCATGGAGGTCTCGCTGGTCCAGATGAGGTCCCGCGCCGGGCGGGCCGAAGCCCTGGCCTGGGTGGGCGACCAGCTCGCGGCCGAGGCTAGACTCACGTTCCTCCTCGTCCCCAAAGACCGGGGCGGCCTTCCCGGGCCCTAGCCGAACCGCGACGACGCCAATTTGGTCTTGCCATTTCCACGGGAGTTCGATTATGATAGAAGTGCTAGTGCAGGCCGCCGTTCATCGGCCCCCGTGCTGGCCAGACTGTAATCGAACCAAGAGTGGGACAGGCACCGTGTCTTACAATCCTCCGCCCCAGGGTTTCCGCACATTCCTCATCGTCTGGCTCACGCAGTCCATCTCTGTCGTCGGCTCGACCCTGACCTACTTCGCCATCATCGTCTGGCTGAGCCAAAGCCTCTACCCAGGCCCCACGCAGCAAAAGGATTTGGCGCTGGCCATCATGCTCGTGACGCTGGCCTTCTCCATCCCGACCGTCTTCGCGGCCCCGCTGGCCGGCGCCTACGCCGACCGCCATGACCGTAAGAGGATCATGCTGGTCACCGACGTCCTCTCCGGACTGCTCAGACTGGTCCTGGCCGCGTATCTCCTGACCGGCGGGCGCAGCCTCTGGCCGCTCCTGGCCATCCTAGCCGCCGCGTCCATCATCGGGGCGACCCACGCCTCGGCCTTCGACGCCTCGTACGTCATGCTCGTCACCAAGCAACAGCTTCCGCGCGCCAACGGCATGATGCAGACCACCTGGGCCTTGGGCGGCATCCTCGCCCCGGCCATCGCCGCCGCCATCATCGCCCTACCCGGGCTGGCCCGCCAGGGGGCGATTTCAGGCTCGCTCGGCGCGTTCCTCGGCCGCCTGACCGACGGGGTCCCCCTGGCCATTGCCGCTGACGCCGTCACCTTCCTCCTGGCCTCGGCCTCGCTCCTCTTCCTCTCCATTCCTTCGCCCAAGCGGGCGGACCTAGTCACGGCGGGGGCCGCGGGCGCGGGGGCCGCGGGCGCGACCGCCGGCGTCGCGGGTACGGCGGCCAAGCCCAAGCGCAAGACGCTCTGGTCCGACATCATGCAGGGGTTCCACTTCATCCGCGACCGGCGCCCTCTGCTCTCCCTTCTCCTGGTGTTCGCCGTCGTGAACCTCACCCTGGCGCCCCTCGGGGTTTTGATGCCGCTCCTGGTCAAGTTCCGCCTAGCCGCCGACTGGACGGCCCGCGGCTTCAGCTTCGAGACGGCCCTGGCCCTCATCAGCTCGCTCTTCGCTCTGGGCGGAGTGGTCGGCGGCGTCTTCATCAGCCTCTGGGGCGGCCTTAGGAAGCGGCGCGTGTGGGGCGTTCTCGTCCCGATCATCCCCGGCGCCATCGCCATTGCGGTCTTCGGCCTCTCGACCTCGCTGTATCTGGCCGCCGCCATGGCCTTCGTTTGCTCCCTCACCCCGCCCATCGCCAACGCGCACTCTCAGGCCATCTGGCAGACGCCGACATCGCCTGAGCTGCAGGGACGCGTCTTCTCGGTCCGCCGCCTCATCGCCCAGTTCACCAATCCCATCGGCACGGCCGTCGCCGGCTCGCTGGCCGGGTTCGTGGGCGCAGCGACGGTCCTGGCCGTCTCCGGCGCGGCCCAGGCCGTCTCCTGCACCTCACAGTTGTTCAACCGCAAGCTGCTCCGGGTCGAAGACAAAGAGTACCTCGAGGCCCTGGCCGCGAAAGGCAGAGCGGCCAGGAACCGCGGCGGCTCCGGCAAAGACTCCCTGAGCCCGACCGAGACCGCCTTGAGCCCCGTCCCTGGCGGCCCCGTCGCCGAGGAAGGTGTGTCCGCCCGTGACTGACACGAACGGCTACCGGGTCGAGGTCGATTGGGCGCCAGCCTTCGAACTGGTCGTCAGCCTGGCGGCCTACTCGCAGAGCAGGATCCACAAGGCCCTCGACCTGGGGCCGCGTTGGGCGACGCGGGTGCGCCGTCTCATCGGACCCGAACTAGCGGACCGCATCAAGGGCCTTAGTGATGCCGGGCGGCCCGGGGAGTCCTTCCTCAACCCGGACCTCCTGGTCTGGAAGTGCCCGGCGGCGCGTGACGTGGAGGGCTTCCTGGCCTGGTTGGGGGGTCTCACGGCGGGCGAGGTCTACGAACTCGTTGCCCCCCATCTCCCGGAGGGCAGCCCGGCCCTTCGCGACCTCGGCGAGGCCAAGGACCAGACCGTCCGCCTCCTTGAGGCCTGGAACGAGCGCTACTTCCGGCAAGTGGACCCCGCCCTCCTGGAGCGGCTGGCGGCCGAGGCTCGCACCCTCGGGGAGAGGCCGGCCAGGAGCGCGTCCGCCGCCGACCGGAGCGCCTTTGCCGTCGACCTCGTCGAGGAGATGACCGGCGGCGTGAGGTTTGAGAACGCGCCGGCCTGCCGGCTTGTCGTTCTGTCCCCGCAACATCACTTCAGCCCTCTGAACTGCTTTGGCCCCTACCGTGACATGGTCATCATCAGCTACCCGGCCGACGTCCTGGCGGCCCCGCCGGGCGAACCGCCGGCGGGCCTCGTGCGCCTGGCCCAGGCCGTCGGCGACCCCTCCCGCCTGCGCATCCTGCGTTTCGTGAGCGAGGGCCCCGAGAAAAGCTTCACCGACATCGTCCGCTTCTCCGGGCTGGCCAAGAGCACCGTCCACCACCACCTCTTGGTCCTTCGCTCCGCTGGCCTGCTGCACGTCCATACCAGCCTATTGATGGGCCCCCCGGGCGCCGGCGACCGCTACAGCTTCCGGCCGACGGCCCTCGACAGCCTGCGACAAAGCCTCAGCGAGTACCTGGGAGGGAAACGATGAAAACGTGACTGGGCCGCCGGCGGCCTCGGCATCATCGGGGCCGGTAGCTCCGACGCCGGCTGGGTGGCCGGCGAGATCGCCAAGGTGCGGGCCATGACCGGGCGGCCCTTCGGCGTGAACGTGCTCCTAGTCTCGCCCCACGCCCCGGCCATCATCGAGATGCTCTGTCGCCTGGCGGTTCCGGTAGTCACGACCGGGGCCGGGAACCCCGGGCCGTACCTGGGGCGGCTCAAGGAGGCCGGCGCGCGAGTCATCCCCGTCGTGTCCTAGGTAAGCCTGGCCGTCCGCCTAGTGCGGGCGGGCGCCGACGCCCTGGTGGCGGAGGGATTGGAAGCCGGCGGCCACGTCGGCGACACCGCCACCCTGCCCCTGGTGCCCCAGGTGGTCGACGGCCTCGCCGCCGCCGGCACGCCCGTCCCGGTCATCGCCGCCGGGGGCATCGCCGACGGGCGCGGTCTGGCCGCGGCCCTGGCCCTCGGGGCCGAGGGCGCGCAGGTCGGGACGCGCTTTGTCTGCAGCGACGAGTGCGTCGCCCACCCGGCCTATAAGCAGGCCATTCTCCGGGCGGCCGACCGCTCGACCGCCGTGACCGGCCACTCGACGGGCCATCCGGTTCGGGCCATCCGAAACGTCATGACACGCGAGTACGAGCGCCGCGAGGCCGTCGGCGCCCGCGAGGAGTTGGAGACCTTCGGCGCCGGACGCTTCCGGGCGGCGGCCCTGGAGGACGACACGACCCACGGCACGGTCATTGCCGGGGAAGTGAACGGTCTGGTGAGGTCGGTCGAACCGGTGGCCATCATCATCGAGCGGATGGTGCGCGAGGCCGAGGTCATCCTGGACCGGCTGGGGGAAAGGGGGCGGCTCGAAACCCGCTAGGGCCGGCGCACCCGGCCTCGCCTCTCCTAGACCTCTCGAGTCGCGGCCTGCCTGCCCAGGATGATGCCGATGGCGCTGAACCAGTGCTTGGCCTCCGCCCGGAAGGCTTCGAGGTCAGCCCCGATTCTCTGCACCCGCTGGTCCAGGTTCGCAAACATCACTCGCATGGTCTCGTGGTCGGCGCGCAGTGCCTCGTGGTCGGCCCGGTTGGCTTGAAACTCGGCACGCATGGCCTCGTGGTCGGCCCGGTTGGCTTGAAACTCGGCGCGCATGGCCTCGTGGTCGGCCCGGTTGGCTTGAAACTCGGCGCGCATGGCCTCGTGGTCGACCCGGTTCGCGGCAAGCTCGGCCATGATGATCTCGTGCTGGCCCCGATTGGCTGCCAGTTCGGCCATGATGGCCTCATGCCGGCTGCGGCCGGCCATCAACTCGTCCATCATCGCCTTGTGCTGGGTCTCGTTCACGGCGAACTGAGCCATCATCGCCTCGTGCCGGGTCCGGTCAGCCTCATGCTCGGCCCGGCTGGCGGCCAGCTCCGACAGGATCTGGGCCAGTTGCGCCTGCTCCGACACGGCCACTCCTCCAGGGATGGGAGCCCCTGCGGCTCCGGCTTCTCGGGAAAGGTCACGATGGGTGGGGCCGTCTAGTTCAACGAGGGGGAAAGGTTCCCTGCCGAACAGGGACCGAAAACCTGGCATTTTCTGGGGGCGCGGCGCCGGACGCCGGCCCCGACAACGGTCAGGGAGCGACGGCCTCCACTTGGGTGGTATTCCTGAAGGTCGCGAGAGTCAACCGCACGACCTCGACGTGCTCAACCTCGTGCTCCACGAAGCGCCGCAGCATCTTGCGGGCCGTCCAATCCTCGGCCGGTTCGGCCGCCGGGAAGACGCCCTCCCGCAGTTCGGCCGGCAGGTTCGCCAGAGCCTCCACCGAGCGGGACATGGTCCAGTCAAGCAGGCTCAAGGTGTCCTTGGGCCCGGGCCACGGCAGGGCCTCACGGGTGCGGTCATCGCCCAGGACCCGCGAGAGGTAGAAGGCGTGGCACTGGGCCACGTGGATGAGGTTCTTCCGGATGGTGCGCTTGCGGGCGGGGGGCGACCAGTCGAGGGTCTCGGCCGGCAGACCGGCGACAAGGTCCAGGAGGTCCTTCCTGGCGTAGCCGAGGCGCCGGATAGCCCGAGCGATGTCCTCGTCCGTGACCGGCTCAAGGTCGGGGCCGAAGAAGCCGACCGCGCTGCCCGACTTGCCGAACCCCGGGACCTCCTCCATCTCGACGACCTCGGCCCGGATGTCGCCGGGCGCGACCGCGGCCTGGCTCACCGCCTGGCCCGGCTTGGGCCCAGCCGCCTGGGGTTCATCGTGAGCCGCCAGCCACAAGAAGAACCGGGATATCGCCTGCGGGGCCTTGGTGATGGCCTCGCTCTGCTTCGACGCCCGCCAGATGCAGCCAACCTCGTCCAGGGCGTGGCCCATCCAGGGGCCGCCCGGGGCGCCGTCAAGGTATACCCGCTGCTCCACGCTATCCGACCTTCCTAAGGATCTGGCCTCTCGTCCCGGCGTTCAGGAGGAAGACGACGACGAGACTGAGAGCCATTTCGGGAACCAGATACGTAGAATTATACACCAGCGAATAGACCCACGGGTCAACCCCGGGTGGGGCGTAGGCGGCGAAGAAGACGACGCCGGAGACGACGTGGCTGGCGAGCCTCCCGGCTATCGCCACGACCACGGCCACGTAGGGCTGCCGCCCCAGGAAACCGGCTAGGCCCAAGAGGCCGAAGGCCAGCGGGTAGTCCAGGACTAGCTGCGCCCAGTGGACGACCATCGGGTCGATGAGCAATTGGATGAAGCCGTAGACGACGCCGGCCATGACCCCGACCCTCGGCCCCCGGCGCAGGGCCAGCACCAGGAGGGGCACCATGCTCGCCGGAGTCACCGAACCTCCCTGCGGCGCGCGGTAGACGACGACGAGAGACAGCACGGTTGCCAGCGCCACCAGCACCGCCGCCTCCACGAGGGCGTGAACGGTGATGCCTTTCCTCACTCCTGCCTCCATGACCGCCATCTCCTCTTCCCCTTGCTTCCCTCGGCCCGGCACGCTTACGCCGCCGGCCCTCCGCCCCAGAAAAACGGACGGCGCACGGGGCCCCGGGGCCACGTGCGCCAAGCAAGCTTCAGCCGCTCTCCCTACGCAGGGATTACCCTGGTCAGGTTCGTCGGGTCAGGTGCTTGGCGCCCTTTCTCAGCCCCGCGACGAGGGGCTCCCCGTTGTAGGACCATTATAGCTTCCGGCTTCCGCCAGCGGCAAGCGGAAACGCTCGACCCTCCCCCGGGCCCCAAAGGAAAGCTTCCGCCTGGGCAAGAATAGCCCTCGGCGGGAGGAGTTGCGAGACCATGACGCCCAATCCCCCGAACAGTGCCGAAACCGTCCTGCGCGCCGAGAACCTCACCAAACGGTACGGCGACCTCCTCGCCGTGGACCGGCTGTCTTTGGAAGCGCGGGGCGGCGAGATCCTCGGTTTCCTCGGCCCGAACGGGGCCGGCAAGACGACCGCCATCGGCATGATGTGCGGTCTTCTCCGCCCAGACGCCGGCGAGACCTTCGTCCGGGGGCGCCCGGTGCGCGGCGGTGACCCGGAGGCTTTGGCCCGCGTGGGCCTGGCCCCCCAGAGTGTCATCCTCTGGCCCAAGCTCACCTGCCTTGAACAACTCGAGTTCGTCGGGGAGATGTACGGGATGCCCCGCCCCGACGCCCGCCGGCGCGGCCGGGAACTCCTGGAGACCGTGGGCCTGGCCGAGAAGGCGAACAAGCTGGCCCGCACCCTTTCCGGAGGCATGCAGCGCCGCCTGAACCTGGTCCTGGCCCTTATCCACGACCCCGAGATAGTGATTCTCGACGAGCCGGAGGCCGGGCTCGACCCCCAGGGACGGGTCCTGGTCCGCGACTACATCCGCTCACTCGCCCGGGAGAGAGGCAAGACGGTCATCCTGACCACGCACAACATGGACGAGGCCGACCGCCTGGCCGACCGGGTGGCCATCATCGACCGCGGGCGGCTGCTGACCCTCGACACGCCGGAGGAACTCAAGCACCGAGTGGGCGAGGGCGATGTGCTGGAGATAGAGGTCTCGGACGCCCCCGGCGGGGCGCCCGGCCCGGGCGGAGGCGCCGGTCACCCCGTCCTGCGGACCCTTGAGGAGTTGGCGCGGGCCCGGAGTGGCGTTGGCGCGGCCGGCGCGACCGGGGCGGCCAGGGCCGCCGCCGTCTCGCGGGTGGGCCACGTCATCACCCTGCGCGCCCGCGACGCCGTCAACCTCGTCGCCGCCGCTCTCGACGCCCTGCGTTCCGCCGGGTTTCGGCCGGGCGCCGTCCACTTGCGGGAGACCACGCTCGAGGACGTCTTCATCGCCTTCACCGGGAGGTCGCTGCGCGAATGAGACGCCCCGTCAGGCTCCTTTCCATCTTCCGCAAGACCCTCCGCGAGCAGTCGCGGGACCTCTGGCTCCTCGCCCTCTCCCTGGTGGCGGCGCCTTTCTTCGTCGTCCTCTACTGGCTTCTCTTCGTCGGAGGGTCCACCGCCTACGGCGTGCTCGTCCTCAACGCCGACCGCAGCGCCGCGTTGGCCGACGGGACCGTGTTCTCGGCCGGCGCCGAACTCGTGGCCGGACTGGAGAAGGTGACCTACGCCAGCGGTAGCCCGCTTCTCCGTGTCCGCCGGACCTCCGACCTGGAGTCCGCCAAGGCCACCCTCGCCAACCGCGACGCCGCGCTCCTCCTGGTCCTGCCGGAGGACTTCTCCCGGGGCATCCTGGCCTTCCGGGAGGCGACCTCCAGAGGCGACGGCGCTCCCGTCGGCGGCTCGGCCGGGCCGTCCGGCCCGCTGTCCGCCCCCACCGTCACCTTCATCGGGGACCTGACCAGCGCGGCCTACGCCGTCAGCTCCGTCCTCACCCTGGCCACGCTCGACGAGTACCTGCAAGCGGCCACCGGCCAGACCCGTCCCGTCGAGCTGGCTGAGGAGCCGCTCGGCGCCTCCGGGGTCCGGACCGAGTTCGAGACCTACGTGCCCGGGCTCCTCATCCTGTCGGTCACCCTGCTCATCTTCCTGGCGGCCATGACCGTGGCCCGCGAGGTCGAGACGGGCGCGGTGCGGCGGCTCCGGGTGACCCCAATGACCTCCTTCGACCTCCTGGCCGGCATCAGCCTGAACCAGGTCCTGGTGGGGGTCACGGCCGTCCTTCTCACCTTCGGCACGGCCTACCTTTTCGGCTTCCGGAGCCAGGGGCCGCTCTGGGTAGCCATCCTGGTGGGCGCGGTGACGACCCTCTCCGTCGTCGGCCTCGGCCTCGTCGTGGCCGCCTTCTCCCGGGGCGTGACGGACGCGTTTGTCATCGGTAATTTCCCGCTCATCTTCCTGATGTTTTTCTCGGGGGCCATCTACCCGCTCCCGCGGACCGCCCTCTTCACCCTGGGCGGGCACGCTGTCGCCATCTACGACTTCATCCCGGCCACTCACGCCGTGGTCGCCCTGAATAAGGTCCTGACCCTCGGGGCGGGCCTCGGCCAGGTCGCCTACGAACTCATCGCCCTGGTCGTCCTGTCGGCCGTCTACTTCGCCGCCGGGGTCTGGCTGTTCCAGAGGCGGCACCTGCGGAGGAGTTAGATGACCTACTGGCCGGCCCCGTCACGGGGCAACCTCTGGCTCGGGCTCACGGCCGGGGTCCTCGTCGTTCTGGGCGCCTACTGCGTCTGGCTCGGGCGGGCCACCGCGACCCCGTTCGTCTCGATGATCGGCCTGCTTCCGATTGGGGCCGGCCTCATTGCCCTCCCCTATGTCTTCTGGTTTTCCAGCCTGCGCTACGAACTCGGCGACGGCGAACTCGTCTTGCGCTGCGGACCGTACCGGTACCGCGTGGGCCTGGCGGACATCACCAGCATCGACCGACGCGACCTCGCCTTCACCTTCCTCCCCGGCATGAGGCTCCCCGGGTTCGCCCTCGGGGAGATGGAGTACGGGAAGATCGGCAGTGTGGTGATGTGCTCCACGCGCGCCCTCAAGGGCGTCACCATCGTGGGAACGCGCCTCAAGAAGTACGGGCTCACTCCGGCCGACGAGGAAGGCTTCCTGGCGGACCTCAAGAGCCGGCTCGGCTGGGGGTAGACCGACCGGGCCGGAGCGCGAGAAGGCCGGGGAGCGCCGCGATCACGAAAAGGACAGCCGTCGCGGCCGTCATGGCCGCCGCCCCGCCAGGTCCGTTCTCCCTCCCGAGCCATCCCAGGACCAGACGCGGCAACGTCAGCGTGGCGACGAGATGGCCGGCCATGCGCCCGAGGGACTTGAGGCTGGAGGTACTGAGAACGACCTGCTCCAGGAGGAGGCCGATCGCCCCCACGGACTGACCCGGGGCGCCGGCGTCCACGGCCTCGGCCCCGCGAACCCCGTCCTCCAGCGCGCTCTTTGAGCCGCGGCGGTCCGGGTCGCTCAGGGGGCTACCGGAGGCCAGCCCCGCCTGGCCGAAGGCCAGGGCCAGGAGGATGGCGGCGAAGAGCCCCACCGGTCCCGCCGCCCCGGTTTCTCCGAGAAGGACCAGCCCCCCCGTAAGGAGAGCGGTCGGGGCCCCGAGGAGGAGACCGGAGGCGATCCGGCCTTGTCGCAACCGAGAGGCGCCGGCCGGACCGGCCAGCCAGGTCAGGGACATGGCCTGGCCGACCTGACCGAGGCCGACCAGCATCTCGCCCAGGCTGAGGAGCCAGGCGAAGGCCGTGTAGGCCAAGGGCAAGCCGAACACCCCCGGCAGGAGGACTCCCGCCAGGGCCGGCGAGGCGCCCACCGCCTCGCGCACCAGTGGGTACAACAGCCCGAGCCCGAGGCAGATGACGACCCTCGCCCAAGTCAGCCCGTTGGTGAGGGCCAGACCGACGTCCCGAGTAACCACGGCCCCCACCGGGCCCTTGAGCCAGAGCGGAGCCCAGACCCGCCGCCCCGCCCAGCGGTCGCGCGGGGGAACGCGGGAGGCCAGCCGCCGGTACACGGGGCCGAGATACAGGATCGCCGCCAGGAGGCCCAGGCCGGTCGCACCGGCGGTGACCAGCCCCGCAGCCGGGGTAAGGAAGGCCGGCCCGGCCCACCCGCGGAGCACCAGGGCGGTCGCCACCGTCAACGGCAGAAGGGCCAGGGGGAGCGACAGCAGCCGGCCGAGCGCCGAGTGCCGCCGTTCGACGGCGGCGAGCGTCAGGGAGACAAGGACTCCGGCCAGGGTGGCGGCGGACAGGACGGAGACGGCGCCCACCAGAGCTACGGTAAAGGCCGCCGCCGCGGCCGCACCCGCGGCGCATCCGGCGCCCGGACCCGCCCCTCCTTCCCGACTCGCGCACAGCCACGCCAAGGCCACCCCAAATGGACCCGCGAGACGGCCGAGTCCGAGAAGCGTCCCGCGCACGCGCGTCCAGAGCAGGCGCCGCGAGCTCATGGGCGAGGAAAGCAGAGCGGGTAGGGCCCGGTCGAGAAAGAGGGCCCGCGAGGCCAGGGGTACCGAAGCGGCGAGGCCCACCAGAAGACACAAGACGAGCGCGGCCCAGACTGGGCCGCCGGTCGCGGGCGGCGACGCTCCACCCGGCGTGGCGGACAGGAGCCAGAGCGTGGCCCGGCCGCCCAACCGCGGCTCCAGGGCCACGACGAGCGCGCCCGAAAGAAGCAGGTTCGAGACGAAACCGAGGACGGCCGGCAGGTCCGGGCGAAGCCAGCGCCTCATGCGGAGTTCGACCGCCTTCCGCCGGCGGCCCCGCCGATGACCGCGAAGAACACTCCCTCGGCGTCGTCGGGCGGCAGGCCGAATGCTCCGGCCAGTTCCTCAAGCCGTCCTTCGGCGGCCACGGCGCCCCGGTGCATGATCACCAGGCGCGTGCAGGCGTCAGCCACGAGGCTCAGGCTGTGACTGGACAGCAGGACTCCGCGACCCGAGGTCCGCTTGTCGTTGAGCCACCGCTTGAAACCCTGCTGAGCCTCGGGGTCGAGACCGGAAGTCGGTTCGTCCATCACCAGGAACCTCGGATCGTGGACCGTCGCGGCCACGATGAGGAGTTTGCGGCGCGTGCCGGTGGAGTACGTTCCCGCAGGCCGGTCGAGCGTCTCGCCCGCGAGGTCGAGACGACCGGCCAGTTCGGCCGCCCGGTGTCGGGCGAGGGGGAGCGGCACGGAGTAGAGCCTGGCAACGAAGTCGAGGTACTCCCGTCCGGTCAGGCGCGCGTAAACGGGAAAGGCGTCGGGCACCACGCCCACCTCCCGGCGGGCGGCCATTCCCTCCCCCTCACCGTCCCACAGCCCGTGCCCGGATACCGTGACCCAGCCCCGGTCCGGGCGCAGCACGCCCGTGAGCATCCGCAGGGTCGTCGTCTTCCCGGCCCCGTTGAGCCCGACAAGGCCGACAACCTCCCCCGGCCGGACCTCCAGGCTTACTCCGGCGACGGCCCTCACCTCCCCGTAGGAGAGGTGAAGGTCCAGGCCGACGAGTCCTCCCGGAAGGGATGCCGCTGGAGGGAGTGGCGGCGGGGGCGCGGGCAAGGGCACGGGGAGAGGCGCAGGGCAGAGCGCGGGGAGAGGCGCAGGGCCGAATGCGGGCAAGACCGAAGCCTCGCGGACAAGCCCTTTCAGGGCCACTGCGACTTCTTCCGGCGCGTCCACGCTCAGGACGACCTCCCGGACCGCCGCTCGAACCGGCCGGGGGCCGAACCGGAGACCCTCTCCTCTGAAGACCACATCGCACGGGGACCCGAGCCTGAGGCGCAGGACGGGCCCGGCGCCGCGGACAAGCTGCAGTTCACCGCGGTCCGGCGACCACTGGCACCGGGTACCCCTCCGGCCACGCTCGCCCGGCGCTTCCTCCAGGCTCACGCCGCGCACGAGCTTCAGGGGAAACCCGTACCGGTGCTTGGCCGACCGAAGCCACGCCACCTCAAGGCGGTCCGGCAACAGGCGAACGCCGGCTCCCCGGAGCTCGCCCACCGTGACCCGGCCCAGAAACCATGGAACGAGAAAGACGGCCCCCGCCAAGGCTTTCCACGGACCTTGCAGAAGGGCCAGCCCGATGACCGAGACCACGGTCGCCTCGACCCAAGACATGGTCACGAGGGCCCCGTAGAACTCCAACTGGCGGGAGGCCGCCTTGCGGGCCGGGAAAAAGCGGTCCGGCGCGGCGTCGTCGGCCAAGGCCGTTCCTCCTTCGAGGGTGTCGGGTTCGCACGCCGGGATTTCGGAGCGGGCCAGCCCGTTCCTCCATAAATGGACAGACGCTCCTGTCTATCCTGCAGGAACCAGGAGACCACCGAGAAACGAATCTACCCCGTCCCGAACCAGATCCAAGAAGAGGAGGCCCGCCTGTCCTTGACCACCGGCCTGCAAGTCTGGCCTTTCCTGAGACCGCTTCTCCTGGGTCCTTACCGCCTGCCCGACAGCCTCACCCACCGCGAGGTCGTGGCTCGTCTCGGACGTCTCGTCCGCTCCCACTATCCCTACCTGACCCCGAAGGGGATCCGCTGGGAGGAAGCCGAGACCTCCGCCCTGGCCATGGCCGACCGGACGACCGACGAGACGGCCCTCGCCCGCGTGCTGGCCGACCTTCTGGCCGTCCTGAGGGACGGGCACGCCACTGTCAGCCACGATTCGTTGTGGACGTCCTTCGGTTACACGCCCGGCCTCCTTCTGCGCTCCGTCGGCGGCCGAACGTGGACCGGCTGGCCCCCGGGGTCACGCCGGCCCCCGCGTCCGACGGCCATCCGCCAAGAGAGCTTCCCCCGCCCGGCGCGGAGGTCCTCACCGTCAATGGCCGACCAGTATCCGAGGCTCTCGCCGCGGCTCCGGCGTTTCTGACCGCGGCCTATCCGGAGACCACGCGCCAGAGGCTTCACGAGGAGTACGCCTTAGTCGGCCCCAAGGGGACGGAGGTCCGCTTAGGATGGCGCGACCAGGACAGCCAAGGGGGCGACCGTCCGGAGACCGTGGTGCTCAGGGACTACGGACGCTACTGGTTCTACCCGTCCGGGGAGGCCATCGCCGCGCGTCTTATCGAGGATGGCCCGCTTCCCGTGGGCTACATTCGGGTTCCGAGCTTCTACGATGGCCGGCGTGGCCGCGTCCTGAGGGCCCAGTTCACTGAGGCTTTGGCGAGGGTCAGGAACTCCCCGGCCATGGTCATCGACGTCCGGGGCAACGGCGGGGGCATGAGCCTTCTCGCCGAGTGGGTGGCCGCCCACTTCCTCGGGGTCCGGGTCCGGTACGCCTCCTTCCGGTGCCCCGACGGCCGAGCCATCTCCCTCCACGTCCGGGGTCGGCGCGACGCCTACGGCGGACCCCTGATCCTGCTCACGGATGAGAACACGGGTAGTTCGGCCGAGGGCGCCTTTGCCCTGCCCCTTCGTCGGCACCGTCCCCGGACCTGGACGGTCGGCCGCCCGACCTGCGGCAACGCCGGCAACCCCATTTGCGTCTACCGCTACCGCGGCATCGTCGTCAGATTTCCCGGGGCGGCCCTGGTGGAGCCGGACGGCCGGACCGACCTTGAACTCACGGGCCTAGCGCCGGACCTCCCGGTCGAGGCTGGCGTGGAGGACCTCCGTTCCGGGAGCGACCCGGACCTCCGGGAGGCCCTCCGCGTGCTCGGTGAGGTCCTTGAGTCCGAGGGCGAGCCCCGTCCGCTGCGAAAGAAGTAGATCCAACATCGAGACCCAGAGTCCGACCGCCAGGAAGAACTCAATCAGGCGTTCGACGGCGAAAACCGTCAAGCGCGCGCTGGCCTTCACGCTGCTCGGCGCGTTGGCTGTGGCCGCGGGCTTGGTCGCTTGGTACTGGCCCCTCCTGCAGCAGATACGAACCGTCGCTCTTCCCGAAAGCCTCACCTACCGCCAGGTGATTGACCGGCTGACGGGCGAGGTCGAGGACCACTACCCCTACCTTGAGGCTAAGAAGCTGGACTGGACGGCCGTCAAGACCCAGGCCCAGGCCGGGGCCGACACGGCGGCGAGCGACGCGGAGTTCAGCTTGTCCGTGGCCGACCTCATCGCCGGCTTGCGGGACTACCACGCCATGAGTACCAGCGATTCCCTCGGGCTCGCGTCCTACGGCACGGGCATCAACCTGCGGACGATCGGCGGCCGCACCTACGTGGCGTCGGTGGTCGCCCAGGCACCGATGGAGGCCAGGGTCCTGGTCCCCGGAACCGAGGTCCTGTCCATCGACGGTCGCCCCATCGCCCAGGTCCTCACTTCCCTGCCCGAACGCTTCATTGCCGTCTTCTCCGAGACGACGCGCATCCGACGGCGCGACCAGCACGCCTTCTGGGGCGAGAAGGACAGCCCAGCCGTGGTCCGCTGCCGGGCGCCGGAAGAGCCGGTTCAGGAGGTTGTCGTCCCGCGTTCGGTTCCCTTCACCACGACCGGCCTCGGCGAACGGGTCACTCTCCGGATGATCGGGCGTATCGGCTACATCCATGTCCCGATCCTGACCAACGCCGGCCAGCGGCGCGACGACACGATAGAGAAGCAGGTCGAGGACGCGCTCCTCCAAGTGCGGGACGCCGATGCCATCATCCTGGACATCCGCGGCAATCCCGGCGGGGCAAGTTGGACGGCCAGCTCGGTCGCCAGTCACTTCCTCACGCAGACGGAGAAATACGGGTCCTTCCGGTGTCGCAACGGGGTGGTCTGGCCTTGCTTGCAGAAGGCGCGGCCGGACGCCTTCACCGGCCCGCTCGCCATCCTGGTCGACGAGGGCGTCGGAAGCGCGTCCGAGAACGCGCTCCTCTTCCCCCTGGTCACCCTGCGGGACCCCGCCCGGACCTGGACCATCGGCCGACCGTCCGCCGGTGGCTCGGGCATTCCCAACTTTCGGTACAGTTACCGCGGCATCTACGCGCAGTTTCCGGGGATACCGTTCGTCGACCGGCAGGGCAACCTGGACCTTGAACTGACAGGCATCGCCCCGAACTATCCGGTGACCATCACAGTGGAGGATTTACTGACCGGCCGCGACCCCGATCTCGCGAAGGCCCTGGAAGCGCTGGAAGCCGCGCTGACTTCCCTGGAAGGAAAGTAGCCGCGAACGATGATGGGGAGGGGCGCCTACGTTCCCCCAGCGGAGCCCATTCTCATCTCCAGGGAGGTGACGCGTCCATCGAACTCGGCTTGCCATGCCTCAAGTCGCTGGTTGATGCCTTGGATGCCCTCACCGTACACCTTGGCGTCATGGGCGAACTGCTCGAACAGGACTTCCAGCCTGGTGAATCTCTGGCTCAGTTCGGCATGGTCCGCCCGATTCCGGGCGAACTCCTGCCGGAACTCCTCGTGGTCCGCTCGGTTGAGCCGCGTCTCCGCGTCCTGAGCGGCCGTCATCTCCTTGAGCATCGCCATGATGCCGGCCAGGTTCACCTCGTCCGTCATGGAAAGCGCCTCCAGTTTCGGAGCCCTGCGACTCCGGTCTCTCGGGGTCGTTGAGTCGGGAAGGGGTGGGACTACTGATTCCTCTCGGTCAGACCCAGGTCCTTCCGAACACGGCGGATTGTCTCGACTTCCTTCGGGCGGTGCTCCCAGAACCGGGACTCGAGACCGGAACCCCGCCACCAGGCAACGGTGTCCGGAAGCCACTGGTCGACACGGGTCGAGCGGTAGCCGAGGTCCTTCCTCGCCCGGGTGATGTCAACCAGAAGGCCGCCCGGAAGCGGGGCGCGGTACTCGAAGCCCGCCAGGTGGCGAAGGTCGTCCATGGGAAGTCCGAGGACGAACGGGCGCGGCGCGCCGATGGTTTCGGCGATGAGGTCGAGCCACTCGGGGAGCGCAAGTATTTCCTCGCCGGCGACGTTGTAGGTCTGTCCGAGAGCCTTGGGGTTTCCGGCCGCCAGGACCACGGCCCGGGCGGCGTCGTCGCGCCAGAGGACCTGGAATGGAGAGATGAGGTCAATCGGGACCAGCACTCCTCCGCGGTCCGCCACCCGGTCGATGAAGAAGCCCCGGCGGTTGGAGGGGTCGCCTGGCCCGTCGATGTTCACGAACCGCAGGATGGTCCACGGGATGGCGCACCGCTGGCCGTTCTCTCCCCTGACCAGGAGCGCCTCGCACCGTCTCTTCCCGACGTCGTACTCGCTCCCCGCCGCGAGGTCGAGGTCGGCCTCTTCCTCGGAGATGGGGCACCGGCTCCGACGCGAGGCGCTCCCGGCCGCGGGAGCCTCATAGACCACGAACGAGGAGACCAGGACATACTGACCCGCTCGCCCCTCGAGACGAGCGGCGAGGGACCGCACGTGAAGCGGATGGTAGGCAATGTTGTCGATGACCACGTCAAAGCCGGACCCGGAGCCACCTTTCCCGCCGCCGCCCGAGGCGAGGACCGCCCGAAGAACCTCAGCGAACCTGGCAGGTTCGTCGCAATCGGCGACAACATGACGCGCCCCCGGGATCGGCGTAGAGCGGTTCACCACGGTCACCGCGTGACCCGCCTCCACCAGCATCTCCGCCACCCGCCGGCCCTGAAACCGACCCCCGCCCAGAATGAGGACGCGCAAGGCTCCTCTCCCCCTCCGTCTCGTGCCTTTCGCGCCTCCCACGTTAGCGCCAAGACACCTAAAGAACAAGACTGGAACGGTCTGGGAGGAGGTGCTACAATGAAGGCAAGAGAGCCCCGCGGGTCTAGGCCCGCGGGGCTCTTGGCGTCTCAGCGGTTGTTAGGTAGTCCTCGATCTGCCGCGTGTGGTACCGCTCGTGCCAGACGAGGCGGCGCAGGACCTTACGGGCCGTCCAGGTCTCGGCATGGGGGTCGCGCTCGACTATCCTCCGCCGGTCCGCGGGAGTGAGGCGCCCCAGGCGCTCCAAGGCGAGGACCCTCGTGCGGCAGGCGCGTTCGACGAGTCCGAGGCCGAGGTCGCGCCCGGCATACCGGGGCCACAGGTCCCGCCCGGCCTCTGCCTGATCCTCAAGCCGGACCAGGTAGAAGGCGTCCGCGTCGGAGATATGCCCAAGGACTTCCCCTAGCGTGCGCTTGCCCTCGGCCGCCCGCCAGTCTAAGTAGCGTGAGGGAAGGCGTCCGATGAGCCCGAGGAGAGCGGCGCGGGAAGCGTCGAGGTACCGCAGCGCAAAGCCGAGGTACGGGTCGTCGAGCGGCTCTAAGTCGGGCTCGAACGTGGCCTCCGTGTCGCCTGCGGCGGCCGGGACATCGAGCGTGACCTCTCCCGTCACGGCCACTGGGCCCGACATCTCACCAACTCCGGCCCGGCGCGCCCAGTCCAGTTCAGCCAACAGCGCCCCGGGCGCAAGGGCCAGGGCTGCCTCGCGCGAGACCGCCTTGAAGCCCACTCCCGGCAGATCCGGCGAATGGACAAGGCACCAACCGTCCCCGGCGCCGATTTCGAGGTAGAGGCGGTGCACGGCCGGGATCGGTCGGGATTCAGCGCCCATTTGAGGTGGCGGCCGCATCACACCGAGCCAGGAACTCGCTCAGGCGCGCGCGTCCTTCCTCGCTCTCGAAGACCCCGTGGTCGCTGTCCACGGTGACAACCTCGCCGTCCGGGAGTCCGGCCCGGTAGATGTCGACCCACTCGTCCGGGAGGCGCGTTCCCCGGCTCGCCCGGAGGACGAGGACGGGGCACGTCAGTCGGCCAAGGTCCGCCCGGAAATCGATGTCGGCGGATTCCTCCTGCACTCGGAGCGCCGCGGCCGAGCTGAAGCTGAGGCCCACCCGTCCGACGGGGAGGAGACGGTAGTAGATGGCCCGGTACCTCGGACGGTCGAAGACGTCCCTGGTCACCCCGAACTCGCGGTGGTCCCACTCAAAGGCGTCGTCCCAATCCGTGAAGCTCTCCGGCGCCCGGCGCCAGACGTCTTCGCCTGGGATACGGCGACAGCGGGCGGGCGAGTCTCCGAGGGCGAGACCTCGTAGGGAACCGCCGGGGCCACGGCCGCCGAGGACATCCAGGGCGTACTGGACGGACTGCGGGACCCCCATCGATTGGCCGAGCACAACGTGCCCGTTCCCGGCCATCCCCAGCCCCGCCACGGCCGACGCGGCGTGGATGTCCGCCACGAGGTCGCGCAAGGCGTATCCGGACGGCGGCGCCTCGCTCGCCCCGCGCCCGCGCAGGCTCACGGCCAAGCAGCGGCGCGGTCTTCCCCCCAGGTCTCCCGAGGCCATGGCCAGGCCAAGCTCCCGGACGGACTCGGCCGGACCCAGGGC
>Ga0315293_10001800_pt1 | contig 20795 bp, 17 predicted proteins | sample YL17G13_20_MG_FD_203071 | JGI IMG/M metagenome (GOLD analysis project Ga0315293, IMG submission 203071) | Sediment microbial communities from Yellowstone Lake, YNP, Wyoming, USA - YL17G13_20 | ecosystem: Environmental > Aquatic > Freshwater > Lake > Sediment | place: USA: Wyoming | collected... | reverse complement strand
CAGCCGGCACACAACCGATGCCAACGTCTCGCAGGTACGGCTGCCAGCCCCACCGCCCTGACGTGGCAGGCAGTACATCGTCCGCCGCATCACATACCCACGCCTGGCTCGTGTAGCAGGGCTGCCGTACCCCTGGAGGAATCAACAGGCGTACCCACAATTCTTGCACCACGTGAGGCTTGTTCGCCTCCGCATCTGGGGGCCAGGTCACCTCCGCCCCGCCTGGCCCGAACGTATCCACGACAGCTATGGTGCCAAAGAGGTAGGTCACTTGAGCATTCAGGCGCGTCAACAGGCCGAAGCCGATCACAAAGGACACTGCCCCCACGATGCAAATCGTCACACCTCTCGCCGGCAGGCTGCGCCGGCACAACTTCCGCACAGGCGGAAGGAACACGAACAGCGATATCAATGCCCCGATGAAGGCAAGCACGATGATGACGATGATGAACGGCCACGGATCCGACATCCGTTTTCTCTTTCACCTGATGATGTGGAATACAGTCCGAGGAAGAGCAACAGGTTCATCGCGGCATGTGGCCTTTGGTCACACGTCGCATATCCTTGACCCTGGAGCCATTGTATAGCAAAACATCTGCAAGTCAAGGCAGCATGCGCCCATAGCCGGTCGAGACGATCTGGTGTATAATTCCAGGTATGCTTTACGCCACGTTTCCTCTTGCTGCGTTGATCGAACTTTTCGCGCCGGTCGTGTTGGCCGTGTGGCTCACTCGCCGCACCGGCAAGGCGGGCTGGTTGCTGGTGGGCGTGGGTGTGCTCACGTTCGTCGGCTCGCAAGTGGTTCACTTGCCTCTCAACTGGGGATTGGGTCAGATCGGCGTCCTGCCCCAGGACAAGACGCGGATGCTTCAGATTGCGGTGGTGGCGGGCCTGACCGCCGGACTGTGCGAAGAAACCGCGCGCGCGGTTGGCTACTGGCTGCTCAAGCGCCGCGCCCGCACGTGGAAAAGCGCGCTCACGTTGGGCGTGGGGCACGGCGGCATCGAAAGCATCATCGTCGGCGGGGTGGTGCTGCTGACGTTCGTGAACATGGCCGTCCTGCGCAACCAGGACCTGGCGACGTTGGGGCTTGCGGGCGACCAACTGGCGCTGGCCCAACAGCAGATGGCCGGCTATTGGGGCCAGCCCTGGCCCATCCCTCTCGCGGGCGCGGTCGAACGGCTGACGTCCATGGTGATGCACCTGTCGCTTGCGGTGTTGGTGTTGCAGGCGTTCACCCGGCGAAATGTGCTATACTACGTTGGCGCCGTGGTGTGGCATGCTGCGATTGATGCACTGGCCGTCATCTTGCTGGCGAACGAGTGGGGCTTGTGGGCCATCGAAGGCGTGCTGGCGCTCGTCGCGCTCGTCAACCTGGGCCTCGTGCGCGCTTTTCGACGCAGCCCGCACGACGTAGAAGCGGAGCCGGTGCCTGTCCCATTGCCTGCGCCGCCGCTTGAGCCAAAGCCGCGCGATGAGACGAACGCGCTGCGTGAGCAGATCGAACGCTCCAGGTTTGAGGCATGAGATGATCCAGATACGGAACCTGACCAAGAAATTCGGAAACTTGACCGCCGTAGACAATCTGACGCTCGACGTGAGAGAAGGCGAAGTGTTTGGCTTCCTCGGCCCCAATGGCGCCGGCAAGACGACCACGGTGCGCATGCTCACTTGCCTGGTTGGGCCAACTTCAGGGCAGGCTACGGTCAACGGCCTGCAAGTCGGGCGCGACGATACCGCGATTCGTCGCAGCGTGGGCATCCTCACCGAAACGCCTGGCCTGTATGACCGCCTGAGCGCCGAAAAAAACCTGACCATCTTTGCCAACCTGTACGAAGTGAAAGACGTGGCCGGCCAGGTGGAAAAGGTTCTGCGCCTGCTGGGGCTGTGGGAGCGCCGCGACGACCTGGCGGGCAACTTTTCCAAAGGGATGAAGCAAAAGCTGGCCATCTGCCGCGCGTTGTTGCACGAACCCAGGGTGCTCTTTCTGGACGAGCCGACCTCTGGGCTCGACCCGGAGGCAGCCAAGCTGGTGCGCGATTTCATCGAGGACATCAAGGAGCACGGGCGCACGATTTTCCTGTGCACGCACAACCTGGACGAGGCCGACCGGCTGTGCGACCGCATCGGCGTGATCAAGCAGCGGCTGCTCACGGTGGACACCCCCGCCAACCTGCGCAACAGGCTGTTCGGTCGCACCGTCGTCTTTCACCTGCGCCAGGCCGATGAATCCACCCTGGCGCTGGTCAGGGGGTTGCCGTTCATCAAAAACGCCCAGCGGGTAGACAACAAAATCGTCGCCGGCCTGGACGATCCCGAAATGCACAATCCGGCCATCGTGCGCGCTCTCGTCGAGACCGGCGCTGACGTGCAGTTTGTGGGCGAGTTGAAACACTCGCTGGAAGACGTGTACCTGTCGCTGATGGCCAACAACTGATTGCGGGAGAACGCTGTGAACAAAATCCAGACCATCATAGACAAAGAATGGGCCGAGGTGTTCAAGAACCGCCTGGTGTTGTTCACCATAGCCTTTATGCCGTTGATGTTTACGGCCCTGCCGCTGATTTTCCTGTACGTGTTGGGAAAGGAAGTGGGCAACGACGCCAGCGACCTGCCGCCCCAGTTTCTTCAACTCTGTGGAGAGCAGTTGACGGGTGGCGAGTGTTTCCAGGTATTTCTGGTCAACCAGTTCCTGTTGCTGTTTATGATGATGCCCCTGATGATCCCGGTGGTGATTTCGGCTTACAGCATCGTGGGCGAAAAGACGACGCGCTGCCTGGAGCCGCTGTTGGCGACGCCCATCACCACAGCAGAACTGATCGTCGGCAAAGGCCTGGCTGCTGCCATTCCGGCCATTGGCGCCACGTGGGCGGGGTTTGCCGTTTTTGCCGTCGGGGCGCGCCTCATGGTTTCCAACCCGCTGGTCTACGTGCGGCTGGTTGATCCCATGTGGCTCATGGCCATCGGGATCGTCGGGCCGCTCATGGCGGTGGCGGCGATCAACGTCAGCATCATCGTCTCGTCGCGCGTCAGCGACCCGCGCGTGGCGGAGCAAGTCTCGATGGTGATTATGCTGCCGCTGCTGGCGACGTTTTTCGCCCAACTGGCCGGCGTGATTCTGGTCAATATGCAGTTCATGATGTTGGCGGCCGGTGTGTTGTTGCTGATTGACGTTGGGCTGGTGGTGCTGGGCGTCAGGCTGTTCCAACGCGAGACGATTTTGACGAAATGGAAGTAGACGGGGAGGCAGGGAGACAAGGGGACAAGGAGACAGAGAGACAAGGAGACAGGGAGACAAGGAGACAGGGAGAGGTGAAATCTTTTTGTCGTTTAGTGTGGGCAGTGGCATTGGTGTGTGGATTGGTGCTGGTGATGCCCGTGCTGGCGCAAGAGGGCGGGCTGCGCCTCTCGCTTAGCAAGCAGTTTGGGTTTGCGATGGGCGGGCAGATTCAAGGCAGGTTCAAACTGACTGCTCAAGGCCCCGCCGACCTGACCTCGGTCACGTTCAGGCTCGACGATGAGGCCGGAGTGGTTGGGCCGACTATCCTGGGTGAGGTGAGCGAGGCGCCCTTTGCGCTCACGTTCAGCACCGACCCATATCCGCACGGGCGCTACGAACTGAGCGCGACCGGGCAAACGGCCGGTGGGCAAACCCTTCAGTCAAACGTGCTGCACGTGGAGTTTGTGTCGGCCGAAGCGGGCTGGCAGGCTGTAGGGAGAATTCTAGTCCCTCTCCTGGTCTTGTTTGGAGCGATCATGCTGCTGGCCACCGTGGGCCCGCTGGCTCTGGAGAGGCTCGGGATGCGACCACGCCGTCCGGTGGGTGCGCCGCGCAACTACGGGCCATTGGGCGGTACAGTCTGCCCCAAATGCGGGCGGCCGTTCGGCCTGCATTGGTGGGCACCTAACCTGATCGTGAACAAGTTCGACCGCTGTCCGAATTGCGGCAAGTGGAGCGTGGTCGGCCGCGCCAGCCGCGAGGCACTGGCCGCTGCCGAGGCCGCGGAAACGGAATCCGCCACGCCTAAAGTGCCCGAACTCAGCCCAGAAGAAAAACTCCGTCGCCAGATCGAAGATTCGCGGTATATGTGATGCTGACCGCTCTACAATAGATGATCCAGTAGCTCCACCATCGCTTTATCTCCACCAGCGGGTGGAACCCAGTCTACCTGGACGACCTCGACTTGCTGCTCTTCCAGGCTTTCGGCAAACTTTTCCAAGCCCAGGTTAATGACTACAATAGGCTCGTGCAGCAGTTCATCAATCCTGGTCGGCATGGCAACCTCCTATCTGTGCTTCAACAGTTCACAGCAAAAGTATGCCGCTCGGGCGTTGGTGCGGAACACGACCACACCGGCTTCCTCGAGCATCTTGGCTTGCTTGCTCAGATCCTGGGGGTCATCCTCGGTCCCGCATATAGAGGCGACCACGGTCAGAGAACCACGGCGCTGCCGGGCGACCTGCCTGGCCTCCAGGATGGCATCCAGCAACTCGCCCACCGGATCCATGGAGGCGTTATAACCCAGGATGAAATCGAGTAGCAGAACCGCTACCTGCGGGTCGCGGCTTTCAACCAGGATGCGTTGCTTGCGCGACGTGCCATCAATCATCGGGTGCGGCTTACCCACGGTGTAGGTGTCAGCGCCCATGTCCACGACGGTATGCTCGAGGCTGCGGTCGGGATTGGCGAGCCTGGTTTTCTGATCGAGCGGGGCATTCGAGTAGACCGCAATATTGGCGTCCTGCAGGATCTGCTGGGACTGGTAACAGAAGGTGCCGCCAGCAAACAGGCCGCGCAGGTATTGCTGATTGGGTGACCAGGCGGCTTTTTCTCGGCTGACCCACGCCAGTTCTTCTGGGGTGAGCAGATTCGGTAGAGAGGTTGGTTTTCCGCCAGCCCTCTCGATGGCGAGATAGACGGCTTCATCAATCGTGCGGGCACATTGGAAGATGGTACTCGCACCATCCAGTTCGACGCGTGTGCCCAGGAAGCAGCCAATGGCTGGTTTTTTGCAAATCTTCAAGCGCTCGATGAGTCTTGCCAGCGTTCTGGCGCCCGGGGGCTTGGAAATTACGGCGATCACCTTCGTCTGGGGATCCGCTTCGAGGGCCTCCAGCGCGGTGAAGGTGGTCGTCCCGCCGATTGTATCGGACAGATCGTGGCTGCCGGTGCCTATGGCGTGGGAGATGCCAGCGCCGGCGTTATGCACCTGGCTGGTAAATTCCTGCAATCCGGTGCCGGCCGCGCCGATCGCCCCGATGGGACCTGTGCGGACGACGTTGGCGAACCCGAGGCCCACCCCGTTGATCAGGCTGGTGCCACAGTCGGGTCCCATGACGAGCAGCTTTTGTTGAATCGCAAGTTGCTTGAGTTCGAGTTCTTCCTCGACCGGTACATGATCGCTGAACAGGAAGACGTTCAAGCCTGCTGCGAGGGCTCTGCGGGCCTCGCGGGCAGCGTACTCGCCAGGAACGGAGATCACCACCAGGTTGGCCTTGGGCTTGTGGGCCAGTCCATCCTCAAGTGTATGCAAACTGGAGATAGATGCGCTTTCCAGGCCGCTCTGCAGCCACTCATCAAGTCTGCCCAGTACTTGATCTACGATACGGGGGGACTCGGCGATCACAGCCACAATCAGGTCGTCGGGCTGGGCAGCGTTGATCTGGGCGTCCTGGACGCCGATGTCGAACAGGAGCCGCTTGTTGTTGTCGCTGCCCATTAGCACGGCCGTCTGCTGAACGCCTTTTACTTCTGAGAGGCGCTTGTTGATTCCCATCAGGAATAGGGAATCATAGTATTGATTTTCTCGGATGACGAACCCGGAGGCCATAAGTATTCTCGCTTCATAGCGCGGCAAAGCCGCAAATGAACAATGTCCCAATGAACAATGAACAAATCTAACCATAAAGAATTGAATCTTGGTGCTCTTTGTGTTCTTTGTGGTTTACTAATCCGAGCAGTTACCTTCAGTGGACATTGTATCTCTTGGCGAATGCTGTGAGCGCCTTCTTAAAGCACTCGAGTGGAGCGCGCACCAGGCCGGCGCCGATTTTGGGGTAGCCGGGATCTTTGTGGGCGATGGCGGTATCAATGATGGGGGTGCTGCCCGTCTGCACCACTTTGCGGATGTCAATGCCAATCGGCGCACCCTCAAATCCCAAGGCAGGCATCCGGTAGGTCGGATGCTGCGCAACGGTGATCCGTTTCATTTCTCGGGTATAAGCGAGGGCTTCTTCCGGAGTGCCTCCCACCAGGCTCAGAATACCAGGAGCACCACCCAAGACGAACCCACCCCACCCGACTGTTTCGGTGATGGCTGAATCACCCATGTCCAGGCCCGCATCCTCTGCCTTGTAACCAGGAATATAGAGGCCATCCACCCGCGGCGAAGGCGCCGTAAACCACTCGTCGCCCAAACCGCTGACGCGGATGCCAAATTCGGTGCCATTGCGCGCCATGGCGGTGACGACCGTGCTGTACTCGATATCGCGAGCGGGGTCAGCGATGGCCTTGCCGCTGGCCATGGCCAGGCCCAGGAAGATCAGATCATGGCCGGTGACATATTTGAGGGTGTTGATCATCGCATCTCTGGGCAGGTCGGTCTGTGCCATGGCCACCGCCATGGCATTGGCAAACAGGCTGGAAGAAGCGCTATGGCGGTTGTGAAGCTCATCGCCCATTTGCAGGGCTTTGGCGATGATCGGCCTCAGATCCAGGCCGCCGATGGTATGTAGTGCCTTGCGCAGGGTGGGCGCCCAGAGGTCGCGCCACAAGCGCAGTCCCTGCAGCGCCGCGTCGCTGGTATCGCCGAATTGCTGGTTCCCTTCCACCTGGCGGCAGAAGGCGCGGTTGCCGAAGGCTTTGTTTTCTACCACCCACACCGGAGCGGAAGGAGAAATGGTGCCCGCCATCGGCCCAACGGTTTGATGGTGGTGGTTGGGTTCCAGGCGGATAGCGCCCTGTTCCAACAGAGATCTGGCTTCCTCGAGGGTGCTGGCCCAGCCCTCATACAGCACCATACCCATGATAGCGCCTTTCTGGGCGCCACACATGCTCTGCCACTCAATGGGTGGACCAGCGTAGGTGATCATCTTGGCCTGCATGCCGGGGATGACCTCGCCGGCGGGTGCGATGTCCACGAGTACGGGTTCGCCTATCGTCAGGCGACGTACAGCTTCTTGATTGGCCGACTCGATCTCTTGTTTGATGTCCATTTTCATCCCTTTACCAGGTGGGGCATCGGCAGGCGACGCTCTCCTGCCGACTGCCCCACAAGAGTTTGTGCAATTTTACTTGGGCTGGCCGATCACACCCTTGACGAACCAGTCCACGTTCCCCATCTGGTCATCGGTGAGGGTTTCTCCTTCCGCAACGCGGACCGTCCCGTCCTGATCCACGATGGGGCCCTGGAAGACCACCAGTTTACCCGCATTCAAGTCCGCCACCAGTTGGTTGACTTGGGTCTTCACGTCATCGGGCACTTGCGGGCCAAAGGGCGCGAGCGCCATGCAGCCTTCACCAATGCTGCAGCGGATGAACTGCGGTGTCCAGGTACCATCAATCACGGACTGGGCAATCTGGGTCATGAGCTTGCCAAAGGTGAAGCCCGTGCCCGTGATCCAGTATTGGGGAGCGAACTGCTGAGCCGCCAGCGACTGGAAGCCAATGGAATAGACACCGCGCGCCTCGGCGGCCTGAATGACCGTGCCTGGCGCATCAACGTGCATGGTGATCACGTCCACGCCCTGGTTGATGAGCGCATCCGTGGCCGCCGCTTCCTTGGCGCGGTCTGACCAACTGCCTGTGAACGTTACGATGGTCTCTGCATTAGGGTTCACGGACTGCGCGCCCAACTCGAAGGCATTGATGAAAGTCAACGTCCAGCCCAATGGCATGGCGGCCACGAAGCCCAACTTGTTGCTCTTGGTCACCAAACCTGCGGCTACGCCCATTATATACCAGGCGTCGGGAACCTTGGCATAAAAGTTGGCAAAGTTGTCAGCCATCATCCAGCCACCCGCATGCTCGAAGATGACGTCCGGGTGCTTTTTGGCCACATTCATGGCGGGTTCCTGGTGGCCGAAGCTGGTGGCGAAGATCAATTTTGCGCCTTCCTGGATCATGGTTTCCATGGTGGTCTCTGCGGCGGGCCCCTCGTAGACGTTCTCGGCTTCGAGGATCTCGACGCAGGGGATGCCATTTTTCACTTCCATCAGGCTATCGTGCAGAGCCTGATTGTATCCCGCATCGTTGACCGAGCCCACGTAGAGCGCGCCGATGGTGAGGCAAGGCGCAGCCTCGGTTGGAACCTCAGTAGGAGCGACGGTTGGAGCGACGGTAGGAACGGCAGTTGGCTCCACCGGCGCAGTGGTGGCTGCGGGAGTGGGAGTAGCCGCCGGAGCGCAAGCCGACAGCAGGATTGCGGCACACATCACGACAGCCAGGATGGAATACAGGTGCTTGCCTTTCATTTTCTTCTCCTTTCGTAAATATTGAGCAATTGCTCAGGGGAGCAACTCTAACGAGACGTGCAACAGATGGTTTCAGTAAGGTAATGGTCTTACCGGGAAACACCCCCTTTCATTCGAAACCGGTCGAATCTGGTTGTTCTATTGTTCGGTACCCTGATACACCCTTCCCAGACTGGCCGGTGCGGCATATTTGCGTGTGCCACCCCAGGCGATGAGCACCAGAAGCGTCACAACGTAGGGGAGTGTATCCAGCAGGAAAGGGGAAATTGCGATGCCACTGGCTTGCAGGAGAAGCTGGAAGGCCACTGCACCGCCGAAGAGCAGGGCGCCTGCAATGGCGCGCGCAGGATGCCATTTGGAAAAGATCACCAACGCCACAGCAATGAAACCACGGCCAGCGGTCATGAATTCAGCCCAGGTCATTGTCCAGGCGATGGACAAATGCGCGGCCCCCAGACCGGCCAGGAGACCACCAAAGAAGAGCGCCTGATATTGGACCCGTCGTGGGTTGCGACCGGCAGCGAAGGCAGTGTTGGCATTTTCGCCGACGGCACGCAGGCTGAGGCCCCAGCGTGTGCGAAACAGCAGCCACCAGATCAGCATGGCCATGGGGACGACCAGGTAGATCAGGAGGTCGAATTTGAACTGTGACGTGTTCAGTGCTGGGATGCTGGCCAGTCCCGGCAACATGAAGCGGGGCAGGCCATTGATCAGCGCTCCCACGTACGGCTTGCCGATCAGCGCGCTCAGGCCAAAGCCGAAGAACATGACCGCCAGTCCGCTTGCCAATTGATTGGCGCGGCGCGTGATGACCAGAAAGCCAAACAGCAAGTTCATCGAACCGCCCGCCAGCATGGCGGCAAGCATACCCATGTACGGGTTTCCGGTTTGTGAAGTGACGCCAAAGCCGGCCGCAGCGCTGACCAGCAGCACCCCTTCGAGGCCCAGATTGACGATGCCGGCCCGCTCATCCAGGATTTCACCCAAAGTTGTGTAGAGCAGGGATGTGCCAGAAAAGATCGCACTGGATATGACCCCGAGGATGGACAATAGACTCATGCTTTCTTTCCCTTCACCAACAAGGCCGGACGTGCCAGAACGACGAACAACGTGATGGCCAGGAGAAGATTGACCACGGCAAAAGGCAACCCTTGCTTGATCTGCAAGATATCACCTCCAGACGATATCAGGGCGACCACAAAGGACATGACCAGGATGCCGATGGGGTTACCACCAGAAAGCCAACTGATCAGGAAACCCATGTAGCCAAACCCCGGGGAAAATCCCGGTCTGAGCCGGCCATGGATGCCAGAGATCTCTGACGTGCCCGCCAGGCCCGCGATGGCCCCGCCGAGGCACATGACGGCGACGATATATAGCGTCAGGGGGATACCGTTGCGACGTGCCGCCTGGGGATTGCCGCCGATAGCACGCATTTCCAGTCCCCAGCGAGTGTATTTCATGGCGAACCAGTACAAGACTGCCAACACTATCGCCAGGATCAATCCGAGATGCACACGCGTGCCAAAAAAGGTTGGCAAACGAGCGGCAGGGACAAAATCAACCGTTTGCGGATAAAGCGAATTGAAGGGTGAACGCCAGGGACCGTAGATGAAAAACGTCACTACAGAGGGCGCCACATAGTTCATCAGTAGGGTAGTGATGGTTTCGTTGACCCAACCGCGCGCCCGCAAGAAAGCCGGGACGAGCGCCCACAGGCCGCCGCCGATCATACCCAGCACCATCATGAGGGGTAGCAGGATCCAGGAGGGCAAGGGGGCGAAGGTGAGGGCACCCCAGGTTGCCAGCCAGGCCCCCATGTAGAGCTGGCCCTCAGCGCCGACGTTGATCAGCCCGACGCGAGAAGGAAGCGCCACGGCGATGGCGGTGAAGAGCAGGGGGATCATCTTGACGATCACTTCGGAAAAGCCGTAAGCCGACCCCAGGGTGGATGATAAAGTGTCCTGAATTGCCAAAACAGGATCTTTGCCGGCGATCAACAGAATCACGCCAAATAAACCAAAGGCCACCAGGAAAATGATCAGGTAGCGCACAACGACCAGCAGAGTATTGAGACCAGGCAAGGAGGTTCGGGTAGGTGTGTCAGTTGTGTGCGACATGATGAACCTCGGATCCGGTCATGAGGTGACCCACTTCATAGATATTCGCTTCTTCAGGTTTGAAGGTCCCCACAACTTTACCGCCATACAGGACGATCAGGCGATCACTGAGCGTGAACAGCTCTTCGAGGTCCTCCGAGACGAGCAGCACACCAGCGCCACTTTGGCGCGCCTGGAGCAGTGCCTGACGGGCGGCGATGGTGCTCTGGACGTCCAGGCCGCGCGTGAGGTAGGAGGCGATGATCAGGTGCGGGTGATGGGTCATTTCCCGGACAATGACCATGCGCTGTAGATTCCCGCCCGAAAGCGACCTGGCGGGGACATATAAGGAGAAAGAAAACCCCAACTTGCTCAACGTATCTTCAGTATCCGTTTTAACGGCCTGCCAATCCAGCGCCAGTCCCCCCAGGCGGGCGTAGCGCCAGGCGTTGGTCAGCGCCATGTTTTCCAGCACAGTCATGAACGGGGCGGTCGCCATCGTCAATGGGTTTTCCGGGATGAAAGCAACCCCACTTTTGCGCACCGCCTGAATAGAGCGGTTGGTGGTATCTTTGCCAAACAAGAACTTGGTTCCCCGGATGCACCTGACCAATCCGAGAACGACGTCGCCCAACTCTTTCTGCCCGTTGCCAGAGACCCCGGCCACGCCGACGATCTCGCCAGGGTAGACCGTCAAGTCAAGTGCTTTCAAACTGGTTTCCGCGCCCTCGCCGCGCGTCTCCACCCCACGCAGTTCCAACAGGGGTGGTACGGATTCATCCGCGGCTGGTTTTCGGCTGACCTGCAGGCCGGCCAGTCCTTTCTCGAACATCAGCGCCACCAGCGTATCCTCACTGGCTGCGGAGCGCAGCAAAGAGCCGGCGACGCGACCACCGCGCAGCACCGTGATACGGTCAGCGCATTCCAGCACCTCTTTCATTTTGTGGGTGATGAGGACAATGGCATAGCCATCCTGGCGCAGGTTGTCGAGGACGCGGAATAGGGCTTCTACCTCGTGTGGTGCCAGCACCCGCGTGGGCTCATCCAGGATCAGAATACGTGCATTAGAGAGCATCAGTTTCAGGATCTCGACTTTCTGTTGTTCGCCAATGGAGAGTTGGGAAACCGGCGCTTGTGGATTGACTTGCAGGTTGTAGCGCTCCGAGAGTACGTGGATGCGCTGGCAGATCTCTTTGATATTTAGAACCGCTTTGAGATCCTGAAGGAACAGAGCGATGTTTTCTGCCACACTGAAGGCTGGGATGAGCGTATATTCCTGAAAAAGCATACCGATACGCACGGCACGGGCATCGTGTGGCGAGCGAATGGAAACAGGCTCGCCATTCAGCAGAATCTGGCCGGCATCAGCCCGGTAAAAGCCATAGAGGATCTTCATCAGCGTGCTTTTGCCGGCGCCATTTTCTCCCAGCAGGGCGTGAACTTCGGAGCCATAGACGTCCAGGTCAATGTGGTCGTTGGCCAGCACACCGGGGAAGGCTTTGGTGATCCCGCGCATGGAGATCAAAGGCGTCCGAGTTGTTGGGCGCCCATGCGATACAACAAAGTCTATCGTTTCGTGATTCTGGTCAGCCATGCGGGGACTCCTCTCGCGTTGCAATTGCAGTATAATGCAATCTGGCGCAGAAGTCAATAGCGCCATCTGACCCCCTCACGGTGCGGGCGCAGACAAACCCCTGAATAAACCCCCCAATCTATCTTTCGATAGATGACAACCTGCCCGGTTTAGGAGTAACATGGGTGCAGGATCAGAGAACCACATCTTTCAGGCGTGTTGAATGGCGCTGGCCGAGGGGAAGACACCGCCGCCGCATGCCTCGGTGCGAACTGGCAAACAGGCCTCACGTGCCTGAAGGCTCACAGGCGGCTGAGGTTCCTGAATCAGGAGGAGGCATCACAATGGAAAGTTCTCAAGCAGCGAAACGTCCGATTTGTTCTCCGAAACAGGCGTGGCGCAACGTGACGATCCTGACGGCGCTCTTTTGCCTGCTTTTCGCCCTGCCGAACTTTGTGCTCCTGCCAAGTCTACTGCCGCCTGCGCTGGACGTGCTATCGGTGGCGCTTTGGATGTCGCTCGGGTTCACGGTGTCCGGCGTGCTCCTGTGGGTCATCATGCAGTGGTGGCTGCGGCACGACGGGATGACGCTGGCGGACCTGGGTTGGGGCCGGCCTACCAATGTGACCGGGATGCTCCTGGCGCTATTGGTTGGGGCTGGCTGGCTGGCGTTTTCCTTCTGGTCCCTGTCGTCCAGGCTGCCGGGGGTGGACGTCACGCAGATCAGCCCGGCACGCATCCTGGCCGGGCTGGGTGCCGGCTTTGCGGGCGGCGTGGTAGAGGAACTCGCCCTGCGTGGACTGGTGATGGAGTGGTTGCGCCAGGCAAAGGTGGGGACGTGGGCGCAGGTTTTGGTGTCAGGGGCGGTCTTTGCGATCTATCACAGCCTGCACAACGCCTTTGGTTTTCCCTTCAGCATGTTCATCAGTTGCCTGTGGGCAGTAGTGTATGTGATGGGTCGGCGTAGTCTCACCACCTCGATCATCAGCCATGGCCTCGTTGACCTGCTTGGTGAACCGTTCTTGCTGATGCTGGTGGTGGCGTCGCGATGATTTGCCACCGACCCGCGCGAAAAGGCGCTGCGCGATGCCGTGTATCGTTGCCTGAATTTGACGCCATCTTATCAGGTAGTATAATACCCCCGCCTCGTCCGCTGTAACGATCCACACCGATGCGCGCGGACGAGTGGGGGTATCCATGCCGGCACCGGATTCGTCCATAGGGGTACCGACCAGGAATCTGCTCCTGGCAACCAAACTCTACGTCCCATCCCCACGTCCCAACCTCGTCCCTCGACCACGTTTGCTGGAGCGCCTTAACCAGGGTCTGGCCGCTCGCCTGATCCTCGTCTCTGGCCCAGCGGGATTTGGCAAGACCACGCTCTTGAGTGAGCGGATTTCGGATTTGGGATTGCGGACTGCGGATTGCGGAACATCCACAGATCCGAAATCCGCCTGGCTTGCGCTCGACGCGGGCGACAACGATCCAGTCCGGTTCCTCACCTACCTGATCGCTGCGCTGCAGACGGTGATCCCCGGCTTGGGCGAACCGATCAAGGGGTTGCTGCAATCGCCGCAGGCACCGCCCGTGGAGTGGGTCCTCACGGCGCTGGTCAACGAACTCTGTTCTCTGCCGGGCGACGTGGTGCTGGTGCTCGATGACTACCACCTGATCGAATCCTCGGCAGTCCACGAGGGGACAGCGTTTCTGCTCGATCATCTGCCGCCACAGATGCACTTAGGTATCGCCACCCGCGCCGACCCGCCCCTGCCGCTGGCCCGCTGGCGCTCGCGCGGGCAGATGGTAGAGGTGCGCACCGACGACCTGCGCTTCACCTCCGATGAGGTGGCCGTGTTCCTTAACCAGGTGATGGGGCTGAACCTTTCGGCGGAGAACATCGCTGCCCTGGAGGCACGGACCGAGGGCTGGATCGTGGGACTTGAGATGGCGGCGCTGTCTATGCGGGGTCGTTCAGACGCCTCGCATTTCATCCAGGCCTTTTCCGGCACTCATCGCTTTATCCTCGATTACCTGGCCGAAGAGGTCCTCAGCCGCCAGCCCGAAGGCGTTCAGACATTCCTGCTGCGGACTTCCATCCTGGAGCGGCTATGCGGCCCGCTGTGTGATGAGGTCATGGGGATCAGGGATCAGGAGTCGTCCCTGATCACCGCTCACCGCTCACCGCTCACTGGTTCCCAGTCTATCCTGGAGCACCTCGAACGCTCCAACCTCTTCCTCGTGCCTTTGGACGACGAGCGGCACTGGTATCGCTATCACCATCTGTTTGCCGATCTCTTGCGTGCCCGGCTCCAGCAGGCTCACCCTGACATAGTGACCGCTCTGCACCTGCAGGCGGCCCAATGGTACAGGCACAACGGCTTCACAGCCGAGGCCGTCCACCACGCCCTGGCGGCTGGCGATTTTGACCTGGCTGGCGATTGTGTCGAATGGTCAGTCCGGACGGCTACCACGTGGTCCGGCGGCAATATCAGCCAGATACTGACGTGGCTGAAGAGGTTGCCCGATCAGGTCGTGCGCGATAGACCCTGGCTGAGGTTCTATACCCTGCGTGCAGTCTACACGGCCGGGCAGTTCGAGGAAGCCGAGCGTCTCCTGCAAGAATTGACAGACTCGTTGGAGGCCGCCCCGTCGCCGGTACCGGATGCCAATCGCCTGTTAGGAGCCATTCTGGAGACCCGCGCATCGCATGCCGCGGTGCAAGGGTACGTGCGCCAGGCGATCGAGTTGGCTCAAGAGTCTCTGGCACGCTTGCCGGAAGACTACCTGCTGGCACGTGCTATTGCGACTTACGTGCTCGGGTTAGCCTACTATCTCGCCGGCGATGTGGCGGAGGCGGGCCAGGCCTGCCGCCGTGCGCTGGCGATTGCCAAGGCGTCGAAGGTGTACATGGCGACGATGACTGCCGCCTGGATCCTGGCCGATATTCAGATCGTGCAGGGACAACTTGGCCAGGCCGTCCAGACCTGCGACGAAGCCATCCAGTTGGGCACCGCCGGTGAGCTGCGTGTTCCGGCCACGGGCCTCATGGGGCTGAGCCTGGCACAGGTTTTTCTCGAGCGGAACGAACTGCGAGAAGCGGAACGCTGCCTCACGGACAGCCTGGAGCTAATGAGACAAGGCCGTGTCACAGACAACTTTGGGCTTGGGCACGCGCTGTTGGCACGGATCAAACAGGCGCTTGGAGATACTGAAGGGGCGCACGCGGCGATCGAACAGGCCATCCAGATCGCGCAGGGCAGCAAGATCACCCGTGTCTCGATGCAGGCCTCTGCACATCAGGCGCGCATTTGGCTGGTGCAGGGCAGGCTAGACCTGGCCGCCCACTGGGCACGCGACTACAGCCAGATCGGTGCTACCGAGTACCTGCGGGAGTTCGAAGATCTGACGCTGGCGCGGGTGCTTATCGCTCAGGGCAGGCCGGATGAGGCGCTGACATTATTGAACCGGTTGGCAGAAGGAGCCGAGGCCGGAGGACGCCACGGCAGGTTGATCGAAATCCTGGTACTTGGATCCCTGGCCCTACAGGCACAACACAAGAGTGCGGATGCCCTCGCCGCGTTGGAGAAAAGCCTATCGCTCGCCGAGCCAGAGGGTTACGTGCGCATTTTCCTGGATGAAGGCGCACCGATGGCGACCTTGTTGAGATTGGGCACGGAACGTGGTGCCTGGAGCACTCCCCAACTCGCCAGGTACGTGAACCGCCTGCAGGCGGCGTTCGATCTAGAACCACAGACTGCGGGTGTAAAGGCAGACCGGACCTCCACCCTCCACCCTCCAACTTCCAACCTCCAACTCATCGAGCCCCTGAGCGAGCGCGAACTGCAAGTGCTGCGGCTGGTGGCCGCCGGCCTGTCCAATAGCGAAATAGCCGAACGGCTGTTCCTGGCGGTGGGCACCGTCAAGACCCACGTCCACAACGTCTACGGCAAACTCGGCGCACAGAGCCGTGCCCAGGCCATCGCGCGAGCCAGGGAACTGAACCTGCTGTAGTATGGCCGTTGCTATTCCCCAAGACCGTCAGCCGTCCGTTCCGGGACGCTGACGGCCTCTTGTCTCCTCCGAGGGATATGCTCTCGAAATAAACCGTCGAATCTATCCCCAGATAGATGACAACCGGTCTGGTTTACTGTTAGAATGAGCGCAAAGGCAGTAAATGATTGAATGTCATTATCTTCAGCCTGCTGGCCGTGTATGGCTACTGGCTGCTGCGCCGGGCACAGCGCATGCCCGACAGGTTGGCTTCTTCCCGTACCGAACCGGCCCCCGTCACGGAGGAGACGGGCTAACTCGATCAATCCAAGAGGAGAAATGTTGCGATGAAGCCAGGTAACAAACCACACAGGAAATGGAGGGCAATTGGCTGTGTCGTCGGACTGGCCGTAGCCGCTTCCGCTGGCAGGTATCCCGCCACTTGACACGGGCCTCTTTCTGATCTATGCTGGCGTAGTCGTAACAATAGCCATGGCCCTGGTGGTCGTCACCAGGGGGCGGCTGGGTTCGAGTACTGTCGAGTGAGACGCCCGCGCCGGCAGGCGCGTAGCGAGGAGGGGAGCATGGATGCTCGATCTATTGTCAGCGGAACCGGCGACCTGGCCCACACGTCGTTGGCCGGACGAGTCGCCGTCGTCACCGGCGCAGGACAGGGCATCGGACGCGCGATCGCCGTAACATTCGCCCGCCTGGGCGCGAGCGTCGTCGTGGCCGAAATCTCCGCCGCCGGCCAGGAGACGGAACGTGCCATCCACCAGGCCGGCGGCCAGGCGCTCTTTGTGCAGACCGACGTCGCCAGCCAGGCCAGCGTGGCGGAACTGGCCCGCCGGGTACAAGAGGCGTTCGGCACGGTTGACATCCTGATCAACAATGCCATCATCAGCCCGGTGGCCTCGGTGGCAGAGATGGACGTGGCGCTGTGGGACCGCGTCATGGCGGTGAACCTGCGCGGGACGTTCCTCACCTGCAAGGCGTTCCTGCCGGGAATGCTGGAGTGCAAGCGCGGCGTCATCGTCAACATGACCTCGACCGACGCCGTGCCCTTCATGTCGGCCTACCTCGCCTCCAAGCGCGGCATCGCCGGGTTCAGCGAGTCGCTGGCGGCGGAGGTAGGGCCGCAGGGGGTGCGCGTGATCGCCTTCACGCCGGGGTTGGTGGACACGCCCGGCCTGCAGAGCGCGGGGGCCGACCTGGCCCCGCGCCTGGGGCTGAGCCGCGAGGAGTTTCTGGGCGCGGCGATGCCGGCCGAGCGCGCCGCGCTGGCCGCGGCCTACCTGGTGGCCGTGCTGGCCGACGAGTACCACGGCGAGCAGGTGGATGGTTACGCGGTGCTGGAGCGCGCCGGCATCTCTGCCGCCCTGGGTGGCGGGGCCCAGGCCCTATCCACGGCGGTCGAGGTGGCGGCCGTCGCGCCCGTCACGACGCTCCAGGATGCCGCGGCGCTGGGCGAACGCTTGCAGGGAGTGATCGCCGAAACCGTGGCCGAGTTCGAGCGCTTCCCGGTTTTCGTGCGGCCGCTGGTGCAGCGCGGGATCAAGAGCAAGTCCGGCCTGCGCGCCCAGGACTGGCCCCACACGGCGGAGGAACTGGCCGGGCAGTTGCAGGGGATGGCGGGGGGGGACGCGGCAGCCGGGGCGGCGTTCCGCGCCGGTTACCCCCGCCTCAGGCCGCCGCTCGAAGGGCTGGCGCGCTACTACCACGAGGCTGTGGCCGAGACGGCGCGTTTCACCCGCGACCCGGCGTTCATGGCCGAGGTGACCCGGCGGGTAGGCGAACGGGAGGCGGTGGTGCGCGCATTGTTGGAGGCGCTGGACGCGCTGTGAACAGACGCCAACTTGTTTATCTCGCCGGTGCCGCAAGAATAAACCCACCAATCTATCTTTCGATGGATGACAACCTGCCTGGTTTACTGGTAAGATGGATACGCAATCAGAAAGGAACAACTTGCCGTCCGCCAGATCGCTGGAATGAGTTGACTCAATGACTATCCAACATATACAAGATCAAGCGTCACCGGTCATTCCGAGTCGTTTCCGGGCCTCTACACAAGACCAACTGAATTACCTCTTCCGCAAAGTGAGCAGCCCGGAGATCCATTGTGTAATCGCAATGGCTGGTCAGTTGGATGCAGAGCGGATGGCCCGGGCAGTACGGCTGACCATGGATGCGGAACCTGTCCTGGGCTGCCGGTTTGTCAAGCATCCCTGGCGGCCGTATTGGGAGCGGCGCGATGACCTGGACCGCCTGCACCTCTGCTCCGTGGTCGAGCCGCAAGACCCGGAAAGCGAACTCTGGCGTTTCATTGCCATGCCGCTCGATCCCTACGAGGACTCTCAAGTGCAAGTCCGCATCTTTCGCTCGGGAACAGATACTCTCTGTGTCAGGTTAGACCACCTGGCTGCAGATGGAGCGGGAGCCATACTGCGGCGTTACCTCCCGGCAGGCCACGTCGTGCCGGTCTGCACTCTTTCCGGCGCGACCACAGTGGCAATCACCAGGCAGTCAGGCGAAACGTTCGACAGCGTTGCGGCCAGAACTCACGCCGCAATGGAAGCCATCAAATCTGATTGTCCCGGACTGGCAAGTGCGGTGTTGTTGGAGCTGTACTTTGTGCCAGGTTTTACGCCAGCGGAATATGCGTTCTACCGGATCATCGGGCGCGCAGCAAAATCCGGGGAAGGGTATCTGGGTCTCACGAATCCAGGAGTCATTGACGAGCGGCAGATGGATTTCGGCGATATCAAGGTGGCGGATGCCTACGGAGTCGGCGGAGTGGCGTACCCGCCGGGTTTCGGGATCACGTCCAGCACTTTTCGCAACGCGATGACCTTCACGGCCGGCTTTTGTGATACCGCCATTGATAGGCAAGACGTAGAACATTTCCTCGATGTGTTTGTGCGTGAGTTGCCATGATAGAGGAGTAATGGGGTTTTATGATGGCACCCACACTCTATCGCATTCGTGTCAAAGGCCACTTGGGCCAGGAATGGTCGGAGTGGTTCGACAATATGGCCATCATCCTGGAAGATGACGGCGATACCACGCTTTCCGGCCGGGTGGTGGATCAAGCCGCACTGCACGGCCTGCTGGTCAAGGTACGTGACCTGGGACTGGAGTTGGTCTCTGTAGAGCGCACCGAACCGACAGCACAAGGAGACAATGCAAGCGCGACGTGACCTTTCATGACCACGGTTGCATAAAGAATTGGCAGAGGTGAATTATGAAAAAGAATCAATCGAGTATCACGGCAATGGGCATTGCCTTTGCCAGGGCGTTCGAGTCGAGTAAACCGGCAGGCGAACGGGTGTGTTACGACCCGCTGGCCCACCATTTCATCAGCCGGACGTTTTACCTGTTCTGCAAGTTCTGGGTGGTCACCGGCTACTCGGAACGGAAAGGCCCCGGGGCAATGGGGTTCCTGGTTGCCCGCACCCGCTACATGGACGACTACCTGCAATCCTGCATTGACGATGGGCTTGAGCAATTGGTGATCCTGGGGGCCGGCTACGATTCCAGAGCCTACCGCTTCGAGGGCCTCAAGGGGCGAGTGAAAGTCTTCGAAGTAGACCATCCGGCGACGCAGCGGGTCAAGATTGCCAAACTCGAGCAGATATTTGGCCAACTTCCCGATCACGTCGTCTACGTCCCGATTGACTTTACCCTGGAGTCGCTCGCAGAGCGGCTGTACGCCAGTGGTTACGACCGGCAACTGAAAACCCTGTTCATCTGGGAAGGCGTCACCGAATACCTGACGGCAGAGGCGGCGGATGGCACCCTGGCGTTTATCGCCCAGAATTCCGGCCCGGGCAGTTCCATCATTTTCGACTACGTCTATGCCGCGGTCATCGAAGGGACCTGGAAGCGCGGCGAGGCGACCTCGATGCAAAGGTACCGGAATATCACGGGAGAGGGGTGGAGCTTTGGAATCGAACAGGGCGCCGTCGAGGAGTTCTTGAGTCGCCGTGGGTTCGCTCACGTCCAGGACGCCGACGGCGAGTTCCTGAAGAATGCGTACTTCACGGGGATAAACCAGCAAAGGACGGTGGCGCCCGTGTACGCGATCGTTCACGCTACGGTCGAGCCGCAAGGGTAAGCCAGGTGCGTGGTTGAGGAGAGTCGGTAAATTGCTAATGTCCGGCCCGTAATCCAACCGCAACCCGGCTGTAACGCTCAGGCAGGTGGGGATATAGTACAATAGTACTACCCTCGACGATTTCACTGCGCCTGGCAACGAGTCCGGGTAGTGCGCGAATTGATTAAGGGCGCGCGGCCCCCTGGTATGGCGCTAGGAGGTGAGGCCATGCTCAAGCGTGTTTTGGTTCTCGTTGGAACGGTCACCGCCAGCCTGGTGGCCCTGTGGGGCTTGACCTGGCTCATTCCCTCGCCGCCCCGAGTCGCCTACGCCGGCCCGGCCAGCATCGCCAGCCACGGGCCTGACCAGGCCGGGCACCGTCGTCCGGCCAGCCAGGCTACCGGCTGCGTTACGGTCACCTCCAACATCGTGACTAATACGACGTGGAGCGCTCCCTGCTACCGGCTCGTGACGAGTACCGTAACGATCCACCCGCAGGCGACGTTGACGATTTCGCCGCCGGTCACCGGCACGTGGGTCGAGTTTCAGGCCGGAGCGCAGTTGCAGG
>Ga0315293_10001797_pt1 | contig 20814 bp, 17 predicted proteins | sample YL17G13_20_MG_FD_203071 | JGI IMG/M metagenome (GOLD analysis project Ga0315293, IMG submission 203071) | Sediment microbial communities from Yellowstone Lake, YNP, Wyoming, USA - YL17G13_20 | ecosystem: Environmental > Aquatic > Freshwater > Lake > Sediment | place: USA: Wyoming | collected... | reverse complement strand
CGAAGACCTGGCCAGGCGGGCCACAACCTCTTTATCGATCTCCGGGATGCGGGCTATAACGCTCTGCTCATACTTAGCCTGGGCCGCCTGGACGTCCTTGATGGCTTCTGAATAGACGGGCTGAGTGTGAAAGTCCACGTAGTCGAAGGCCCAGCGGGCCGAGTCCCGGCTAAACTCCCAATGGTCGCCGACCTTGAAAGACTGGGGCAGGTCGGTGATGCCGGCGTAGAGCGGCACGAAACAGGAGGTGTCCTGGGAGCCGAAGGCCAGCCAGACGATCCCGCCCACGGGAGAAGGCAGCCAGCCTCGGGTCTGGGTGATGGTCGTGTATTCCGCATTGGGCACGCTGATGAGGCGCGTGCCCTTGTAGAAGTTCGGATTAGCGTAGGGCCCGCCGCGGATGCCGCGCACCGGATCAAAGGCCGTCCCCTGGCACTTGTCCCGGACAATGGCCATGATGTCCGAAACAGAGAGCTTCTTATCGGGCTTGACCGAAAAGGGATAGTCCATATTGGCCAGGTCCGGCTTCAAGCCCAAGGAGGGCGCCACCAGGTTGTGGAAGCGCCACATCCTGGCCCGGCGTCCGCTCTGGACCGCTGAGCCCTCGGCGGGCGAATAAGCCTTTTTCCAGGAGAAGGGCTGTCCGCACTTGGGGTCGTAGAGCTTTTGCTCTATGGCGCAGGACATGTAGTTGGAGGAGGCCATGAAGAAGTCGGGCTGGGAGAGGTCGATCCGGCCGATGCGACTCTCATTGGGACAGACGGCCACCTGGTCGTCGGGCACGCGCTGAGCGGCCCACACCGCGCCGGGCTTTTTGCTCTCGGTTTTCCACAGCGGCCCAACGGGCATGATCTCAAAGACCCACACTTCCATCCCGTCGGCCACGGCCAGCATCTCGCCCCGGTCCGTGTAACCGTAGCCGTGCTTTTCGGCGAGCGTGCCCATGACCTTGATGGCCTCTCTGGCCGTTTTGGCCCGCTCCATGGCCAGCAGGGTCAGCATGCTGATGTCGAACTTGACGGTGGGCGTGGGGTTGGACAGCTTGGGGACGTTGCCCAGGGTGGACTCGCCGATGGCCACCTGCTGGTCGTTCATGTATCCGAACATGCCGTGGATGTAGCCGTAAGTATGGGCCGGCTGGGGAATCTCCAGGCCGGCATAATCCTTAAGGACCACATCCCATTTCAAACCTTCCGACGGCGGGAAGGCTTGGAACTGGTCGATGTGGTAAATCTTGCGTGTCTCGCCCGGCTTATGGTCGGCCGGCGGCACAACGCGGAACGTCCAGTCGCAAGTGCCGCAGTCGCAGGTGTGGGTGGTGAAGATCGAGCCGTCGGTGGAAGCAGTCTTGCCGACCATGACTACCGTGCAGTTCTCGGCCTCAAAGCCCGCAGGTTCGTCCGGGACGGGCGATTGAACCGCCGGCTGCGACCTCCCCAGGACCAGGAAACCGCACAAGAGCAGGGGGATAAGAACAATGGACCATAACTGCCAGGATTTTATCTTCATGTGTTTCCTCCTATTATGCATCTCAATTTCCTATTTCTCGCTTTGTTCGGCCAGGACATCCGTTATCCTGACCGCCTTGTCCCAGAGGGGGATGGCCCGGGGCCTGGTCCGGTCGCGCGTCCGCTTGGACGTCTCGTAATAGCCCAGATGATTGTACTTGACCAGCAGGTCGTCGCCCAGCTTCCACCAGGCTTTGACCACCTCTTCAGCGTTGGCCAGACAGAACCCGGTCAGGAAGCCGGCCGCCTCCCCGGGCGATTTTTTAAAGAGGGCCGCCGCTTCCTTATCGACCTCCGGAAGGCGGCTGATAATCGCCTGCTCGTGCCTGGCCTGCGCCTCCTGGACATCCTTGATGGCTTCGGAATAGACGGCTTGGGTGTGAAAGTCCACGTAGTCGAAAGCCCAGCGGGCCGAGTCCCTGTTGAATTCCCAGTGGTCGCCGGCAGAGAACGAGGGCGGAAGGAAGGTGATGCCCGCATAAAGCGGGATATAGCAGGAGGTGTCCTGGGCTCCGAAAGCCAACCAGACGATCCCGCCCACCGGCGATGGCAGCCAGCTCCGGGTCTGGGTGATGGTCGTGTATTCCGCCGCCGAGACGCTGATCAGCCGCGTTCCTTTGTAAATGTTCGGATTGGCGAAGGGCCCGCCGCGTATGCCTCGCACCGGATCGAAGTCAGTCCCTTGGCTTTTATCCCTGGTGATGGCCATCACGTCCGAAACGGAGAGCTTCTGGTCGGGCTTGACCGAAAAGGGATAATCCATGTTGGCCAGGTCCGGCTTCAGGCCCAGCGAAGGCGCGACCAGGTTGTGGAAACGCCACATCCGCGCCCGGCGTCCGCTCTGGGCCGCTGAGCCCTCTGAGGGTGAATAGGCGCGCTTCCAGGAGAACGGCTGTCCGTTCTTGGGATCGTAGAGCTTTTGCTCTATGGCGCAGGACATGTAGTTCGAGGAGGCCATGAAGAAATCGGGCCTAGAGGGGTCGATCGGACCGATGCGGCTTTCATTGGGACAGACGGCCACCTGGTCGTCGGGCACGCGTTGGGCGGCCCACACCGCGCCGGGCTTTCCGCTCTCCGGCTTCCACAGCGGGCCGACGGGCATGATCTCGAAGACCCACACTTCCGTCGCGTCGGCCACGGCCAGCATCTCGCCGCTGTCCAAGTAGCCGTAGCCGTACTTCTCGGCCAGGGCGCCCATGAGTTTGATGGCTTCCCGGGCCGTCTTGGCCCGCTCCATGGCCAGCAGGGTCAGCATGGTGATGTTGAACTTGGGCGCTGGTGTGGGGTTGGCAAGTTTCCTGACGTTCCCGATCGTGGATTCGCCCATGGCCACTTGCTGGTCGTTCATATAGCCGAATACGCCGTGGATGTATCCATAAGTGTGGGCCGGCTGGGGGAGTTCCAGGCCGGAGGGGTCTTTCTTGACCATCTCCCATTTCCCGCCTTCGGCCGGCGGCCAGGTTTGAATCTGGGGGATGTTGTAGACAGGGCGCATCTCTCCCGGCTGGTGGTCGGCCGGCGGCACATGGTGGAAGGTCCAGTCGCAGACGCCGCAGTCGGCGGCATGAGTGGCGAAGACCGAACCGTCGGCTGAGGCAGCCTTGCCGACCATGACCACGGTGCAGTTCTCGGAGGAGTCGGCCCGCAGCTCCGGCGGCTGATCACGGTCGGGCCGGGAGGGAAGGCGGAGGATAATTGCCAAGGCTAGCCCCGCCAGGCAGGCCAAGACGAACCAGGTTGATTTTTTCATTTAACTGTGACTCCTCATGCTCGCCTTGGGCAAGGCCGGGAAACTCGCGCACCGTTTCCTGGGCATCTTTTTCTATTGGCTAATGTCTTCTAGGATGCACGACTAGATCAGGTGCAGGCGGCTTTTGTCCGCCCGGGCCGGATTGTGGAAGTAATGCCCCGTTCCGTTCTTGACCAGTTCGGCATAGCGCGGCACATCCCGGATGACGATCCCCCGCTCGGGCGATTTCCTTGAATACTGAAAGAAAATTTCCAGCATGACCGAGCTGTGCTGGCCGACCCTCTTATCTAGGGGCCAGCCGTTTTCATCATAGGGCACGAACAGTTTCTTCTTTTTGGACAGGCTGAGAAGGAAGGGGTCCTTGCCGTCCAGCAGGAGTTTTTCCGTCTTGGGGCCGGTCGGCTGGTCGAGGAAGGGGATGGGCGCCTCGAGGAGAAAAGGCAGTGTATCGGAGAAATCGCCGATCTCCCGGTGGGACAGGCCGCGGAACCCCACCGGGGAAGGCTCGACATGGTTGTCAAACCCCTCCCGGGCTTTGACAAAGAGGGAGGACCGGGTGGCCAGCCGCGAGGATTTCTCCGGGGCGACGATGCAGTTGGTCACCGGGAACATCGTCTCCGCGCCGTGAAGGTCGATGGCCACGTCCACCCGCTCCCGGCGCATCAGCTCCATGGCCGCATAGGCCAACCGCTCCATGAGGGGGCCGTTGGGCCGTCCCGGCCAGGTGCGGTTGGAATTCCGGGCGTCGATGTAGGACATAAGCTGCCGGTCCGGGTAATGGACATACACGTCGGGGTCGGGCCAGACGTCCAGGGGCGAAGCGTCGCGGTTGCCCATGCGGAACTTCTTGGGGCCCCAGGGCGTAGGGATGTGAAAATAGAGTATGTAGCCGTCGCCCGGTTTGGTGTCGATGCTGCCGCTGCGGTTGAAGACGGGGATAACGATGAGCGTGCCCTTTTCCACCACGGCGTTCTCGATCATGATCAGGGAGGCCAGCAGTCCGGCCGGCTCGTTGGCATGGGAGTCGGCCATGACCAGGACCTTGCCGCCCGGCGCCTTGCCCTCCAGGAAGAAGACGTCCGTATCGGCCGCCGTCCCCCGCAGGTTGGGCAAATAATGGCTGAGCTTGATCACCTTGGTCACGCCCGGCCCGGCCACCACCGGAACCCGGAAATGGCGGTGCCGATAGAACGGAATGGCGGCGGCCACCATCAGCAAAAAGACCAAACCGGCGGAGGCGATTTTCCATTGGGCGATGCGGCGCATGGCGGATTCCCTATTCCTATTTAATCCTGAACAGGCGGAGGACCAGGGGGATGAGGACGACGAGGATGAGCACCACATCGTCCAAGTTTTTTTTCTCTTTTACGAAATTCCGGATCAGGACCGCGGTTAGGAAGGCGGACAGGACATAGTAGGCGATCATGACCAGGTTTTGGGCCATAATCATGGCGATTTCTCCCTCTCACATGCTCCAGCGCACCAGGAATTCAAGCTTGGCGCTGAAAACGATCATCAGGATGCCGGTGGCGGTCTGGATCAGCCAGGGCAGCCACATCGTCCGAAGCACGCTCCACAGCGAGCCTTTGTACTCCGAGACCATTATACTCAGCCGGGCGATGATGGCCGTGGGCGGAAGCGCGTCGCCCAAAGGCCAGAGCAGGCTCAGGCCGGCGATGGCCACCGTGGCGTGCAATCCGATGGAATCCAGGTACCAGATGAGCGGGATGCCGATGATGGCCGCCGCTCCGTAGGCCAGGATCCCTTCCGACAGGGGAATGATGAGGGCAAAGCTGATGAACAGCAGGACGAGGGGGGCGCTGATTACGGCGTAGGAGATGAGCCCGCGCACACCGGTGATGGTCATGACCTGCTGGAGCATGCCCACGATGATCATGATCGACAGCAGCGGCAGCAGGCGTTTCAAGGTTTGCCCGGACAGACGCCAGATGTCAATCCGCTTGGGGCTGAGGAGCCAGGCCACCAATCCGGCAATGGTGAATTCCAACGGAAGACCCAGGAGGGGCAGGTTGAAGGGCCACAGGCGATAGGCTACCACCAGGCCGAAGAAAACGAGGAAGGGCACGGCCACCCGCCACCAGGACATGCCGGCCGGGACTTCGGGCAGGGCGATGGCATCCACGCTCTTGTCCCTTTTCAAGCCCAGGACCAGTACGGCAAAAGTCCCCAGCAGGAGAACGGGGATGCCCAGGGTTAACTCGAATCCCACGTAGGGAATGGCTGTTCCGGCGCAGAGGACCATGGCCCAGATGTTGACCGGAGGGGCGGCCGCGCTCAGGCCGGCGATGATGAACAGGATGGCCGCAGTGCGCTTTCGGGATATGCCCATGGACAGCAGGGCCAAGGCCACCGGCGCGCCCACCACCAGGATGGAGACACTGCCCGCCCCGGTCAAGGCGCCGGGTATGAGGACGATGATCATGAGCACGATAAGAGCCAGGACCCGGAAGCGGCCCAGGGCCCGGGTTGTGCCCCGGACCACCAAGTTCACTCCGCCGGATTCGCTGACGACGGCCATGAAAATGGTGGCTGTGGAAAAGACCAGGATGACGTCCAGGTAGGTGAAAGCGCCTTCGACCAAATGCCGTGGGAGTTCGACGAGATGGGGCGTATTGAACAGGGCGCCGGCCAGTCCGCCGGCCAGGGAGGCCACCAGCATGCTGATTTCCACCGGACGCTTTAGAAGACTGGAAGCCGTATAGGCCAGGATGATGATGAAGAGGACAAAGAGGATGGGAAAGGTCATGACTTTATCCTCCGGCCATTGTACTTATCCGATTCGGCCAATGCAAGGGACAGAGATCTCTGTGGCTAAACCGCTCATGGCGCCTTGCTCCTCCCGCAGGCCTTCTGCGCCACCGGGTGACTACTTACCCTTCGTTGCTTCGAATTGTTGAGTGTGTTATAAAGTTTTTCCCCAATTGCCGAGGGCTGAGAATTGACTTGGAAAATGATTAAGGCCTCAATCTACGGATTCAGCCTGTTCCTGATTCTGTTTTCCGCCTGTTCCCACGGCCCCGGCCAGAGCGGGCTCATCCTGGCCGGTTCGACCAGCATCCAGCCTTTTGCCGACCGCTGGGCCGAGGTCTATATGGAAAAGCATCGCGGGGCGAAGGTCACTGTCCAGGGCGGCGGGTCGAGCGCCGGCATCCAGGCCGCGCGCAGCGGGGCAGCCCACATCGGCATGTCCTCCCGGGAATTGCAGCCGGAAGAAAAAGACCTCCGGAAGATCGAAGTGGCCCGCGACGGCCTGGCCGTGATTGTCCATCCCTCCAACCCTCTGGAGGGCCTGACCCTCTTGCAGGTGAAATCCGTTTTCAACGGCGAAGTCGGCAACTGGCGAATTCTGGGCGGATTCGGCCGGGGTATTGACGTCGTCACCAGGGAGGAAGGGTCAGGCACTCGGGGCGCTTTTCAAGAACTGGTCATGGGCCAGGACCGGATTTTCAAGGGGGCCATCGTCCAGGATTCCAACGGCACGGTCCGGGAGATCGTGGCCGGCGACCCTCAGGCCATCGGCTATATCTCGCTGGGCCTGGTTAACGACCGGGTCAAAGCCCTTCGGCTGGACGGCGTCGCCGCCGGAGAGGAGGCCATCCGGCGGAAAGAGTACAAGCTGGTGCGGCCTTTCCTGTTCGTGACCAGCGGCCCGCCCGGCGGCCCGGCCCGGGCCTTCATCGATTTCGTCCTGTCCGACGAAGGGCAGGCCCTGATCAAGAGGGAAGGGCTCCTTCCGATCCGCTAAGGAGATCATGAGCCGAATCGAACGGAAAGAGCGAATCATCCGGGCGGTTCTGCTTCTGGCCGCCTTCTCGGCGGTGTCCATCCTGGCCGTCATAACCGTGTTCATTTTCGCGGAGGGCACTCCCATCATGTTCCGGCAGGGGGTGGGGCGGTTCCTCTTTGGCCAGGACTGGTATCCCAGTCAGAAGAGCTTCGGCCTGCTGCCCATGATCGTCGGCTCGCTGCTGGTCACCGCCGGCGCTTTGCTCATCGGCGTGCCTTTCGGCCTGGCCTGCGCCGTGTTCCTCACCGAGTTCTCCTCCAAGCGCGTGAGGAACGTCCTCAAGCCGGTCATCGAGCTCCTGGCCGGCATTCCTTCCGTGGTCTACGGCTTCATCGGCGTGGTGGTCCTGGTGCCTTTCATCCGCCAGACATTGGGCGGCCCGGGGCTGTCGGTCCTGGCGGCCTCCATCGTCCTGGGCATCATGATCCTGCCCACCGTCATCAGCATCTCCATTGATGCCCTCCAGGCGCTGCCGCCCACCTATCGTGAAGGCGCTTTGGCCATGGGCGCCACCCGCTGGCAGGCCGTGCGCCTGGTCCTGCTACCCTCGGCCCGCTCGGGGATCGTGGCCAGCATCATCCTGGGCATGGGCCGGGCTATCGGCGAAACCATGGCCGTCATCATGGTCGCCGGAAACGCGGCGGCCATCCCCAACTCCCCCCTGGCCCCGGTCCGCACCCTGACTTCCAACATCGCCCTGGAGATGTCCTATGCCAGCGGCGAGCACCGGGAAGCGCTGTTCGCCACAGGGGTCATCCTGTTCATCATCATCATGGCCCTCAACACCCTGGCCAACCTTGCCTCGGCCAAGGGGCGGAGGGCGAGGTAGGGGGGCGGAATGCGGCTCAATCCCCGTTTGGAACAGCGCCTGGTCAAGGCACTGCTGACGGCCATGACCTTGGCCACGGTCCTCATCTTGCTGTTTATCATCATCTTTATTCTGATCCGCGGCCTTCCCGCCCTGAGCTTCTCTTTCCTGACCGAAAATCCCCATGAGATGGGCAAGACGGGCGGCATCTTTTCGACCATCGTCGGAACGGTGGCCCTGACCCTGATGGCCTTGCTGGTGGCCACCCCGCTGGGCGTGGGGACGGCCGTGTTCCTGACCGAATACACCTGGGAAAACAGGCTGACCCGCGTCATCCGTTTCGGGGCGGACTGTCTGGCCGGCATTCCCTCCATCATCTTCGGCCTGTTCGGTTTTATCCTGTTCGTCATCAAGCTGCGCTTCGGCTGGTCCATCCTGAGCGGAGGCCTGACCCTGGCCTTCATGATCCTGCCCACCATCATCCGCACCAGCGAAGAAGCCCTGCGCTGCGTGCCGCGGTCCTACCGCGAGGTGAGCACCTCGCTGGGCAGCACCCGCTGGCAGATGGTCACCCGCGTGGTGCTGCCCTCGGCCCTGCCTGGCATCGTTACCGGCATCATCCTCAGCATCGGCCGCTCCATCGGCGAGACGGCGGCGGTCATCTTCACCGCCGGCAGTTCGCTGCAGATACCCACCTCGCTTTTCTCCTCCACCCGGACCATGTCCGTCCATTTCTACATCTTGGCCCGGGAGGGGATATCCCTGCCCAAGGCCTACGGCACGGCGGCCGTGCTCATCCTGGCCATCATGCTCATCAACTTCATCACCTACCGCCTGATGCACCGCTTCATCCGGAGGTATTCGTGATCGCCATTCGCCTCCGGGACTTCAGCCATTTCGTCGGGCCGCGGCAGACCCTCAAACACATCAACTTGGAAATCTACCGGAACGAGATCCTGGGCGTCATCGGCCCGGCCGGCAGCGGTAAGTCGTCTTTCCTGCGAGCCCTGAACCGGCTGAACGACTTGGTCCAAGGTTCACGGACGGAAGGGACGGTCGAGGTCGAAGGCCGGAACATCTACGCCGCCGGGACGAGCCTGACCGAGCTCCGGCGGCTGTTGGGAATGGTGTTTGCCACGCCCGTTCCCTTGCCCCGGAGCATTTATGAAAACATCGTTTTCGGACCGCGGCTGGCCGGCCTGCGGGGCAAGGAGAAGCTGGACGCCCTGGCGCGGGACTCCCTGGGAAAAACCTCGCTTTGGGAAGAGGTCAAGGACCGGCTGGACTCCAGCGCCCTCAAGCTCAGCGGCGGCCAGCAACAACGCCTATGCATCGCCCGGGTCCTGGCCCTCAAGCCGGATTTTATTCTTCTCGACGAACCCACTTCCGGGCTGGACCCCATCTCCACTATGAAGATCGAAGAATCTCTGCAGACGCTCAAGAAAGACTACACTATCATCCTGGTCACGAATAACACCAAGCAGTCGGCCCGGGTGGCCGACCGCACGGCGTTTTTTCTGGACGGCGAGCTGATCGAGGTCGGGCCCACGGAAAGCTTTTTCACCGCGCCCGCCGACCGGCGCACGGAAGATTTTCTCCTGGGACGGTTCGGATAAAATGAGCCTCATTGACGTGGACTGCCTGTCGCTTTTTTACGGGAATTTCCAGGCCCTCAAGGACGTCACCCTGAAGATCGAGGAGCGGAAGATCACAGCCCTCATCGGGCCTTCCGGCTGCGGCAAGTCCACCTTCCTCCGCTGCCTGAACCGGATGAACGACCTGATCGAGGGGGTGCGCCTCACCGGCCGGGTGACGATCGACAGACAGGATATTTATCGTCCGGAGACGGACCTGATTGAGCTCAGGCGGAGGGTGGGCATGGTTTTCCAACGGGCCAACCCGTTTCCCTTGAGCGTTCAGGACAACGTCGTCTTCGGCCTGCGGGTTCATGGGCTGCAGGACAGGAAGATTGTGGACAGCCGACTGCGCAAGAGCCTGGAATCGGTTCGACTCTGGGACGAGCTCAAGGACAAGCTGCGGGCCAATGCCCTGGAGCTTTCCGGCGAGCAGCAGCAGCGGCTGTGCATCGCCCGGCTGTTGGCCCTGGAGCCCGAAGTCCTTCTCATGGACGAGCCCTGCTCGGCCCTGGACCCTATCGCCACGGAGCGGATCGAACAGCTGATGTTTGAGCTCAAAGAGCGCTACACCATCGTCATCGTCACCCACAACATGCAGCAGGCGGCCCGCGTCTCGGAGGTCACCGGCTATTTTCTGCTGGGCGAGCTGGTCGAGTTCGGGGAAACGGGGCAGGTCTTTTCTTCTCCGCGTGACCGCCGGACGGAGGATTACATCACCGGACGTTACGGATAAAATCATGAAGGAGCGTTGACATGCCTAGACATTTTGACGAGGAATTGACCGAGATGAAGAATCAACTGCTTTTTATGGGCAGCCTGACCGAAGAGGTCATTGTCAGGGCGGTGGAAGCTTTGAAGTGTCTGGACGCCGATGCTGCTCGAAAGATCATCGAGGAAGATAGCAGGATCGACCGTCTCGACCTGGAAATTGATGAAAAGTGTCTGGAGCTCATCATCCGGCATCAACCCGTGGCCGCCGACCTGCGCTTTCTGGCCATGGCCATGAGGATCTGCGCCGACCTGGAGCGGATAGCTGACCTGGCCGTGGACATCAGCCAGCGGGTGGTGGAGATGGCCGGCCAGCCTCTGCTCAAGCCGCTGGTCGATATTCCTAAACTGGCCAAGCTGGCCGACGAGATGCTGAAGGATTCTTTGGACGCCTTTGTCCAGGGCGATGTGAACCGGGCCCGCGCTGTTATCCGCAGGGACGATGAAGCCGACCGGCTGCGCGACCTCATCCAGACCGAGCTTGTTAAAGATTATATGATGAAGGACGCCTCAACGGCGCCGCGGGCCGTGTCGCTTCTCCTGGTGTCCAGGCACCTGGAGCGCATCTGCGATCACTCAACCAACATCGCCGAGGACGTCATCTATATGGTTGAGGGCGCGATGGTCCGGCACAAACCTGAGCCCTGACCAGATCGTCCCAGCTGACGGTCATTCCGGCCACGCAATATCCAGGTTCACTGAATTAACAGCGGGCGTAGAAATCTTTATGCAATTTAATGAATATATACTATTTATGACAAAAATTGTCACATAGCTTGACAACTACTGCCGGTTTAAATTATTCTTAATGCGAAAGGAAAAAAGAACTCATGAAGTATGACAAGCCCAAGGCGATAAGATTAAATGATGTTTTTCCTTCATCCGCAGAATGCTGCGCGGGAACGAACCCTGCGTTGACTGGAAACTGCACCGCTGGAGGTGGTTTCACAAAGGGTGCAGCATGCAATAGTGGTTGTGGTGCGGAAAATCATTGTCACAATGGATCTGATGCAGGATTAATAGGAAAAAGCAATCAATATTGCAGTTCTGGAGCATCGGCAAACGCAGGTACATGTAATGTCGGCGCGGCTATTCTTGATAATGTCACCTACGGATGTATGGCCGGCACCTCCGCAGGCGGCTGTTTAAGCGGAAACTCCGCAACTTGGACAGGAGGCGGGGCTTGCCAACTGGGAACAGGCGCTAAATCGTAAGATCAAACTCGCCTAATTCCTAAGGTCGTTCTAAGGTACTAAATGTCTTCTTTGTCAGGGAGTCCTTTGCGGCGGCGGATGGCCCGCTCCCCGAATTTGTCCTTGATCCGGTCCACGGCGCTCTGAAGTTGCTCCTTTTTTTCCTCTGACAGCGGGGCTTCGCCGAACAACCCGAGCTGGCCGGTGGGATGGCCGAAGCCGGAGACGGAAACACCCAACAACCGAACTTTGACTCCCTGCAGGGTAAACTCCTGCAGACGCCGGGAGGCCGTGCGATAAATGACTTCGGCCAGGTTTGTGGCCTGGGGCAGAGAAGCGGCCCGGGTATGGGTCGAGAAATCCTCGAAGCGAATTTTCAGGGTGATGGTCCGGCCGGCTAATCTGGATTTTCTCAGGCGGCGTGAGGTCCTGTCGCTCAAGGAGGCCAGGGTGTCGAGCAGGAGGTTGTGGTCCGAAGTGTCTTCTTCGAAGGTGTGCTCAGCGCCTATGGATTTGGCCGCGGCCGCGGATTCGACCTCACGCGGATCGTAGCCTTGAGCCAACTGCCAGGCCTGCTCGCCCGATGCGCCGAAGACCTTGACAATCTCGGCCAAGGGGCGCCGGGCCAAGTCGCCTATGAGGCGGATGCCGGCTTTCTGGAACTCCCTCTGCGTCACCGGCCCCACTCCCCACAGCCGGCCCACGGGCAGGGGATGGAGGAATTCGAGCAGCCTCTCGGGAGTGACGACAACGAAGCCGTCGGGCTTGCCGATTTCGGAGGCGATCTTGGCCGTGAATTTATTGGGCGCCAGCCCCAGAGAAGCGGTCAAATCCGTTTCGCTCTTGATGGCAGCCTTGATCTTCCGGCCGGTATCTTCCGGAGTGCCGAAGAGTTGATGGCTGCGGGTGATGTCCAGAAAAGCTTCGTCGATGCTCAAGGGCTCGACATCGGGAGTGAAACGCTCCAGGATGGCAAGAATTCTCTCCGATTCCCGTTCGTACTTGTCCATGTTGCCCTGAAGGAAAACGGCCCGGGGACAAAGCCGGTAGGCCCGGGAGATGGGCATGGCCGAATGGATGCCGAAGGCGCGGGCCTCGTAGGAGGCGGCCGCCACCACGCCCCGGCCCAGCCCGCCTTTGGGGTCGGCCCCCACCACCACGGGCCGGCCGCGCAGGGTGGGATTGTCGCGCTGTTCGACGGCTGCGAAAAAAGCGTCCATGTCGGCGTGGACGATCCAACGTTGCCTGTTCATCTTTTCAGAGCCGGTTCAATTTCTTTCTATTTTACCCCAAACAGGGCCGGCCCTTCTCGCTGAGGGCTGCCGAGAAAATATTGATGGCGAGAATTGTCCCCTGGACGGGGATGTTTTTGTAGGAAGGAATGCTGGCTGGTTTTGGCATGTCAAGAAAGGAGTTTAGGGGGACTAAAAGGAACCTGCCCAGCCAGCGAAGCAGGCAAAGTAATTCTATTATATCAACATATTTTATAAAGTCAATAGGATAGCTAAAATAAAAACAGGAGTAGCACTAGAAAAAGCCTGTGTGCGGCGCGTCCCGGCTTGCCCTCGCGAAAGACCCGCCCACCGGCATCTCCTGAGTAGACATCGAGCTCCCCCTTGATTGCCCAAGGGGGACGAGGGGACATGATTCATTTACTCCTGTTTTCATCCGGGGTAGAATAACGCATCATGTCCGCCGGGCCTCAACGCTTCCGCGCCGTGATCTTTGACCTGGACGGAACGCTCTTGGACTCCCTCCGCGACATCGCCGATTCGATGAACGCTGTGCTGCAGCGGCTCGGCTGCCCCGTTCATCCCCTGGAGGATTACAAACGCCTGGTGGGCGACGGTGTCGCGGCCCTCCTTGAGAATGCGCTCCCGGCCGGCTCCACCCGCCGGCACAGCCTGGAGGAAGTCGGCCGGATGCTCGGCCAAGAATATGTCCACAACTGGAACCGGCACACCCGGCCCTATCCCGGCATCCCGGAGATGCTGGACTCGCTCCAGGCGCGCGGAGTTCGACTGAACATCCTGTCCAACAAGCTGGATGAGTTCACCCGCCTGGCGGCCGAGACATTCCTCAGCCGTTGGCGGTTCGACAAGGTCATCGGCTTCCGGCCGGACCTGCCGCGAAAGCCTGATCCGGCCGGCGCCCTGTTCATCGCCCAAGCGGCCGGAATTCCCGCTTCGGATTTTCTTTATCTGGGCGATTCGGACACCGATATGCAGACCGCTGCGGCGGCCGGTATGTTTTCGGTCGGCGCGCTGTGGGGCTTCCGAACCGAAGAAGAATTGAGGGCCCACGGCGCCAAGTCCCTTGTCCGTCGACCGGGGGAAGTCCTGCGTTTTTTTAATGGGGATCCGAAGGGCTGAGGCCGGCCAGGGTTCCGGCCCTTGAGTTGATCGGACAAGGAAGAGGAGGCGCGATGAAAACGTATCTCAAGGTCAGGAGGCTGGCCTGGCTGCTGTTGACCGCGGTCAGCCTGTGCCTGTTGTTGCCGCCGTATGTTGCGGCCAAAAAAGCCAACGTTCCCCCCCAGAAGAAATTTCTCCTCGACTGGCTGGCCCAGCCTCAGACGGTGGAGAGGTTCGGCCGCATGTCGGATGCCATCTGGGCCTATGCGGAGTTGGGCATGCAGGAGTTCAGGTCTTCAAAACTCCTGGCCGACACTCTGGAAGCCGAGGGGTTCACCCTGGAGCGCGGCGCGGCCGGCCTGCCCACCTGTTTTGTGGCCAGCTACGGATCGGGCCGGCCGGTCATCGGCCTGTTGGGTGAGTTCGACGCCCTGCCCATGCTGTCCCAGAAAGGCCGCCTCCCCAGGAAGGAAGCCGTGGTGGAGGGCGCGCCCGGCCACGGCTGCGGACACAACGCCATGTGCACGGCGGCCGCCGCGGCGGCGATCGCCCTCAAGCAGGTCCTGATTAGGTTCGGCCTTCCCGGCACCATCAAGGTCTTCGGCTCTCCGGCCGAAGAGACGATCGCCAGCCGGCCCTATATGGTCCGGGCCGGTCTGTTCAAGGACGTGGACGTCGTCATCGACAACCACAGCTCGGCCGGCCTATCCACGGGTTACGGCCGGGACGGGAACGCCATTTTCTCGGTGATCTTTACTTTTCGCGGCAAGACGGCCCACAGCGCCGGAGCGCCCTGGATGGGACGCAGCGCCCTGGACGCCGTGGAGGTCATGAACGTGGCCGCCAATTTCCTCCGCGAACACCTTCCCCCGGCCCACCGCCTGCACTACATCATCCTGGAGGGGGGTGAGGCGCCCAACGTCGTCCCGGACAAGGCCTCCGTCTGGTACTACATCCGCAACACGGACGAAGAAGTGGAAGCCATGTACTCCCGGGTCCTGGACTGCGCCAAAGCCGGCGCCCTGGCCACGGGCACGGAGCTTGCCGGCGTCCGGGTGCTGAGCGCTGTCCATCAGCGCCATGCCAATAAAATCCTGGCCGAAATGATCCAAGAGAACCTCGAGCTGGTGGGCCTGCCGGCCTGGACCGAGGAGGAGAATGCCTTCGCCAAAGCGCTGCAGAAAGAGCTGGGCAAGGAAGAGAAAGGCATGCCGGTTGAGCCCGGAAAGCTCAAGGAGCCGGAAAAGATCTTCATCGGCGGTGGCTCCTCCGACGTGGGCGAGGTCACGCTTATCGCGCCCACGGCCACGCTCAGCTTCCCCGGTCAGGTCCCCGGCGCCATGGGACACCATTGGTCCTCGGTGGCCAGCAATTTCGGCTCAACGGCCTGGAAGGGGCTCAACACCGGCGCCAAGGTCATCGCCGCCACGGCCCTCGACCTGCTGACCGACCCCCGCCGCTTGAAAAAGGTCCGCGACGAATTCACGGCCTACAGCCTCCAGCATCCCTACAAACCCTTCCTGCCCGCCGAGGCCCGGCCGCCGATTGACCTCAATGAAGAATTGATGAAAAAATGGCGGAGTCGCATGGAAACATCTATAGACTTTCAAGAGAGGTGCCCATGAAAAGCATGATTGTCTGGATGGCCGTCGCTCTGTGTCTGATCGGGGCGGCTGTCGCGGCCGAGGTCGTCAACGGTCCTCAAGCTCACCGGCTGTTGACCGTGGAAACTTTTTTCGACATGGAGTCGGTGGGGAGTCCCAACATTTCTCCCGACGGAAAGAATATTCTGTTCACCAGGACTTGGGCGGACAGGATGAACGACCAACAGGTCTCCAATTTATGGCTTGCCGACGTGGAGGGGAAGCGCATCCGCCTCCTGACTTCGGGCAATTGGCGCGACACGGCGCCGGTGTGGTCTCCGGACGGGAAACGCCTGGCTTTCCTCTCCGACCGGGATGGAACGACCCAGCTTTATGTCATGTGGCTGGACACCCGTGAGGTCGCCCAGCTCACCCATCTGGAGCGCGCCCCCTCGGGCCTGGCCTGGTCTCCCGACGGGAAAAAAATCGCCTTCACCGCGTTCCTGCCCGATGAAAACCCCATCCTCCAGGTCAAGCTGCCAAAAAAACCGGAGGGGGCCAAGTGGGCCGCCCCGGCCATCCTCATCGACCGGCTGAGCTGGCGCAACGACGGCCGCGGCCCTCTGCCCAAAGGCTATTCCCATATTTTCGTCCTGGAGGCTGAGCTGGGCGGAACGCCGCGCCAGGTCACCAGCGGCGATTATTCCCATTCCGAACCGGAATGGTCGGTTGACGGCCAGAAGCTTTTCTTCAGCGCGATTCGCAAGCCGGAGGCCGAATATGAGTTCAGGAATTCGGAAATCTATTCGCTGGACCTGGCCACTCTGGAGGTCAAGGCCCTGACCGACCGCCGGGGGCCGGACACCAACCCCGTGGCCTCGCCCGACAGCCGATGGATCGCCTACAGCGGCTACGATGACAAGAGCTTCACCAGCCATCTTTCCTCGCTCTACGTGATGGACCCGGCCGGCGGCCAAAAGAGGCTGTGGGCCGGCAACCTGCCCGATTCGCCCGCCAACCTGGCCTGGTCCGCCGACAGCCGGGGCCTGTATTACACCGTGAACGACAGGGGCCAGTCCAACCTCAACTATGTCCCCCTCCTTGGCGCCGGCCGAAAGATCACCTCCGGCGTTCATGTTCTCGGCGGAGTGACGCTGTCCTTGACCGGCCAAGCCGCCGCCATCCAATCCGACTTCCATCATCCGGGCCGGCTCGTCACCTTCAACCTCCAGCGGCCGGACGACCTGCGCCGGCTGGTGGATGTGAACGCCGACGTGTTGGACGGCCTCCAGCTGGGCGAGGTTGAAGAGCTTTGGTTCAAAGCCCCCGACGGACTGGACATCCAAGGCTGGCTGATCAAGCCGGCCGAGTTTGACCCGGCCAAGAAATACCCCTTGGTCCTGTGGATCCACGGCGGGCCGTGGTCTATGTACTCGGTGGCCTTCAATTGGGGCTGGCAGAACTTCGCCGCCGACGGCTATGGCGTTCTCTTCCTGAACCCCCGGGGAAGCACGGGCTACGGCCAGGATTTCGTCAACGGCATTCAGTATTCCTACCCCGGCCGGGACTACGACGACCTCATGGCCGGGGTGGACGCTGCCTTGGCCAAGGGCTTCATCGACCCCCAGAATCTTTTTGTCTGCGGTGGGAGCGGAGGCGGGGTGCTCACCGCCTGGATCGTCGGCCATACCGACCGTTTCCGGGCGGCGGTGTCCATGAGGCCGGTTATCGACTGGATGTCTTTTTGCGGCACCACGGACGGCGCCGACTGGTACAAGCAGTTCAAATCCTATCCTTGGGAAGATCCCCTGGAGTACGCTCTGCGGTCGCCGCTCCATTACGTGGCCAAGGTCAAGACTCCGACCATGGTCATGACCGGCGAGGCCGACCTGCGCACGCCCATGGGCCAAAGCGAGGAATACTATCGGGCCCTGAAGATGCTCAAGAAGGAAACGCTCTTGGTGCGCATGCCCGAGGAGTATCACGGCTGGCGGCGCCCCTCGCATCAACTGCTGCAACAGCTCTATCTCCAGGCCTGGTTTGAGAAGTACCGGGTGAAGGCCGGGGACACCAAGACCGAGAAGAACCGGTGACCACCAGCGACCCGGCCGGAGGGCTGGCTGCCCTCCATCCCAGGCTGCGCCGCCGCTTTCCCCAGCTCGAGCAGGACGGTTTCGGAAACCGGCGCCTCCATCTGAACTGCGGGGCGGGAACCCTGATGGTGGATACCGCCCTGGAAGCCATGGGCCGCTCGGCCCGCCTGCTCAACTCTCTGCCCGGTGAAGTGACGCCGGCCGAGCGGGCGACCCGCGATTTGCATGTGAGGGTGCGGTCGCTGGCCGGAGAATTCCTCAACGCCTCTGCGGCCGAGGAGGTCAGCTTCCATGTTTCGGCGACCGGCGCCCTGTTCAACCTGGCCCTGGGATTAAGGAGCGTCCTCCGCCCGGGCAGCCGCCTCATCGTCACCGACCTCGACCATATGGCCAACATCAGCCCTTGGGAGGACATAGGGAAGGCCTATCTGGACCTGGATGTCCAGCGGGCCGGGATCAGCGACGAAGGCCGACTGGACGCCGAGCAGCTTCTGTCGCTGGTGGACAGCAGGACGGGAATGCTGGCCGTCACCCTGGCCTCCAACGGACTGGGCACGGTCGTGCCGCTGGGGGAAATCATCGGGCGGGTGAGGGCCAAAGCGCCGTCCTGCTTGGTCTGCGTGGACGCCGTCCACCAGGCCCTGCACGGGCCGCTTGATGTGCGCGCCCTGGATTGCGACTTTCTCGTTTTTTCCGGGTATAAGGTCTTCGGCCCGATGTTGGGCGTGTTGTGGGGCCGGCGCGAGCTTCTGGCCAGGCTGAAGCCCTATCGCGTCGAGACGAACAAGGATATCCTGCCGACTAAGCTGGAGCAGGGGACGCTGAACATTGCCGCCCTGGCCGCCTTGGAAGCGGCCCTGGAATATCTCCTTTGGCTCGGCCGGGAGCTGGCTCCGGGGGAAGGGGAGAAGTCCGCTCGTCGCGCGCTTTTCGTTAAAGCCATGACGGCCGTGGAAACCCATGACCGGATGCTGAGCCGGAAAGTGCTCACCGGGTTCCGCGGGCTTGACCCGGAACGGTTCCGATGTTTCGGCCTTGCCGACCCGGAGCGCTGCGCCGAGCGCGTTCCAACCTTCGCTTTTGAGTTGAAGGGAATTCCGGCCGCTGAGGTCAAGCAGCGGTTGTGGGACGAGCAGGCCATCCAGATCGGCGACGGCAACCACTACTCGGCGGCCGTGGTCCGGCATTTCAAGAAGGCCAGCCTGTGCCGGGCCAGTTTCGCCCATTATCATACAGCCCAGGAAGCGCGGCGCTTTGTCGAGTCGGTCAAGGCCCTTTTAGCTTTTTCCTGAAAAGCGACCTGTCGCTAAGGGTCATGGCAGGAAGTATCTCCGTTTGTGTGATTCAATATCGGCGCCGGAATCGCCCCCGGCCCCCTGGGGAACCAGTCTCTTTGGAGGGGGAACCCGCTTCGCGTTTCCCCCTTCCAACGCTCGCCGCTGAAAGGCCACGGCTCGCTGCCTCCCCTTCTCGCGCGGGGCATGAACCCCGCGCTGCGACCAAGGGGGCATACCCCCTTGGATCCCCCGACGATCGGTTCCTCGCGGCAAGCCTCGGGGAGCCGATCGTCCCGTCGGTTCCCCCCCTCGAAAAAACGACGGGGCCCCCCTCCGCTAGGGGGACCTAGGGGGCGATTCCGACACCTCTTTAAAATCACATCATCATAGAAAATGCTACCGTCATAGCAGTAGAAATCGACCCGAAAATGTGGCATACTAAAAAAAGGAGTCAGCATGATTTTCCAGGTGAAAACGAGGGGGAATTTATCAGCGCTGTCCATGAAGCGGAGTGCCCGGGTCTGCCTGGCCCTGCTGCTGCTTTCTGCTTTCGCCCTGAATGCTAAAACTCCTGCTCAGGAAGCGGTTCAGCAGAGCGCCGAGGTCAAGATTTCATTTGACCCGGGCTTCGATGCGCTGGTTCCGGCCAAGCGATCGGCCTCGGGCGAAATCCTGGTCCAGCCCATGATTAACGACCAGGTGGCCGGCTGGTTCCGACTCGACCCGGGCGTCCAGGGGATGAGGATTTCGGCCGACACGGCCCAATCTTTCGGCCTGGCCAAGTCTGGAACGGCCCGGATCATCACTTCCTCTAATAAAACGGAAGAGCGGCCGCTATGGTCCGGCGCCCGTTTCCAACTGGGGCCGTTGCTGGCCGAGGGGCTGGAGTTTGCCGAGATGAGCGAGCCCGCCTTGCCGGCCGAGGATGAACAGGTCGCCGGTGTCGTCGGCACAGCCATATTTCAAGCGGCTGTAGTCGAGCTGGAACTGGACAAGGACGAGGTCCGCTTCTTCGACCCGGCTATTTATGAGCGAGAACAGGCGGCCTGGCTGGAATTCGGCCAGCAGGGAGGGCTGCCCACGTTCAACTGCCGATTCGAGGGCGATCGAGAAGCGAAGTTCGGCCTGGACCTCCGCTCCCCTCTGGGCATCATATTTTTCTCTCAGGCGGTTTTATCCCTGGAATTGTTAAAGGACCGCCCCAGCCAGCCGGTCAAGGTCAGCGGAGCCACCTTCAGCCAGGCCTCGGCCCAAAAGGGTAGCCTGCAATGGTTCGAGGCGTCCGGCTTGAGGATCGAAGCGCCCCAGGCTGTATTTTTCACGGAATCGATCGGCCTTCCGGCCGAAAAGGACCTGGCCGGGCTTCTTGGCCGGGAAATCCTTAAAGGCTGCATTCTGGTCCTGGATTTTGCCCAATCAAGGCTGTCTCTTCAAACGAAGAGCGAAGGGTCTTGAGGAGGGCCTCAAATGAAGAACTTGGCCGCGGCCTTGCTGTTGGCCTGTTTGGGGGGAATGATCATGGGCGCCTCGGAATCCGCGCCGCCGAGAGTCATGATCAGGACCGACCTGGGAGACATTGTCCTGGAGATCTATCCGGACAAAGCGCCCCTCACCTCGGCCAATTTTTTGAAGTATGTGGACCAGGGCCTTTTCCAGGGCGGCAGTTTCTACCGGGTGGTCCGCCGGGACAACCAGCCCGGCGCCCAGGTCCTCATCGAGGTTATCCAGGGAGGCCTGGCTCGGGTCGATAATCCCAAAAGCCTGCCGCCCATCGAACAGGAGACCACTCAAGCCACCGGCCTTCTCCATAAAGACGGCGTGCTGTCCATGGCTCGCTCTCAACCCGGGACAGCCGGCTCTGAATTCTTTATCTGCATCGGCGATCAGCCCGAGCTCGACTTCGGCGGCAAACGCAACCCCGACCTCCAGGGGTTTGCCGCTTTCGGGCGGGTGGTGGAGGGCATGGATGTCGTGCGAGCCATCCAAGGACAGCCGGCCGACGGCCAAATGTTGGTCAAGCCGGTGGGCTTCATTT
>Ga0315293_10001796_pt1 | contig 20821 bp, 7 predicted proteins | sample YL17G13_20_MG_FD_203071 | JGI IMG/M metagenome (GOLD analysis project Ga0315293, IMG submission 203071) | Sediment microbial communities from Yellowstone Lake, YNP, Wyoming, USA - YL17G13_20 | ecosystem: Environmental > Aquatic > Freshwater > Lake > Sediment | place: USA: Wyoming | collected... | reverse complement strand
GTAGGGCGGGTATGCTCCGATTCGTAAGCAAAGATAGGAGAAGAAACCGCACGTCAGGATAAGGGGGGCTGCACATGGCTCGCCAGGCCGAGCGTCGTAGCCGGTTCGCGTGGCGGCTCGCGTCCGTCGGCATCGTAGTTTTTCTGATCGTCTCCGGTTTTGCCGCGACCCAACCCCAACCTGCATCGCAAGACTGGAAGGTTTTTGACCGCCCCGGCAAGTTCATCACGGCCCTGTTCGCCGCCGACGATGCCCTCTGGATCGGGACCGAGGATATGGGCCTCTGGCGGCTGGACATCTCGGCCGACCCGGCGCAGCCGGAGGCGTGGAAGCAGTTCATCGGCGAGGACGGTCCGAACACCGAGCACGTCTATGCGATCGCGGTGGATGCGGCCGGGCGCGTGTGGGTCGGCACAACGAACCAGGGCGTCGCTGTGTACAATGGAGTCGAGTGGCGTACCTTCGGCGTCCTGGACGGCTGTGCGGGCGAGCGGGTCTTCGCCATCGCGGCCGATGCCGACTCCAAGCGCGGCCACGTCTGGATCGGCACGGACCACGGCCTCGTGTGCTGGTCGCCGGACCTGAAGGCCGATCCGTCGAGTGGCCAAGGCACGTGGCGGACGTCCACGCGGGCCGACGGTCTTCCCTCAGACCAAATCTACGCCCTGGCCGTTGATAAGCGCGGCCGCGTGTGGGTCGGCACAGAGTGCGACGGCCTGGCGTGGGCCGACCCGCCCTATAAGAAATGGACATGCGTTCGTGCCCCGGCCGAACGCTCCGGCGATGAGGGGGAGGCCCCCGGCCTCAATGGCGGCACCGGCCCCGGCCTCCCCTCCAACCTCTCCAACGACCTGCTGGTGCTCCGGGACGGCACGGTCGTGTACAGCACCAACTACGGGCTGGGGATGGGGCGCGACGGCGGGTTGACCTGGACGAGTTGGCAAGGCCTCTTGAACCAGCCCTACGCGAACTACTGCCGCGGCCTCGCTGAGGACCCGTCGGGGCGCCTTTGGATCGCCACGCGGCACCTGGGCCTGGCGCGCCTGGATGGGCGGACCGGCGAACTGAAGTCGTACCGGAAGGCCTGGCGGCCGGAGTCCAAGGCGGGCGAGCCGCCCAAGGTCCCGCCGTCGCTGCCGGACGACTACGTCTTCGACGTGGCCGTGACGGCTGATGGCGACGTGTGGGCGGGGACGTACGGCGGCGGGCTTGCGCGGCTGAAGGGCGCCGTGCCGGCGGCGAAGTCCGCCAGTTCGCTGTCCGCCCTTTCTGTCAATCCGCGATCCGCAATTTTACCCGCCGTAGCCTTGGCGAAGGCGGACCGCAATCCGCAATCGTTTCCTTCCCTCCCCGCGCCTGCCGCCCCGCCGACGCTGGAAGAACTCAACGCGATGCTGGCGGACCTGGCGAAGGTCCCGTTCGTCCCGCCCGAAAAACAGCCCGCCGTGATTCGCCTCGACGACGACTGGCTCACCAAGGGCGACTGCCTCGGCCGCTACGGCCGGTACTGGGGCTGCTGGTGCGCCATCTGCTCGCCGAAGAACTACGAGTGGGGCGCGGGGCCGGAGAAGGTCGAGAAGTGCGCCTTCATCGGCCCGAACTGCACCCAGGGCGACTCGCTCCGCTACTGGGTCCATTGGCTCTACACCACCAACCCCAACACCCTCGAGATGCCGCCCACCTATCTTCACAGCCGCGTCCTCAAGGGGTTCACCACGTGGGACCTCTACCGCCGTCAGGCCGAGTGGGACGACCACGGCGAGGCCTATCCGATGTCCAAGGACGGGCCAAGCCTGTACTGCACGCTGAAGGTTCCATCGGGCCTCTACTACCTTTCTCTCTACAACTTCAATAAGGACGGACACACCGGGAACAACCGCTACCGCGACTATCGTCTTTCTGTCCGGCTCTACGCGCCTGAGGGAAAACCGAGGGACACCAGCGGGTTCACCGGACGGCCTTCTATCCGGATCCACACGCCCGAAGAAGGGAATTCGGGGGACATCAGCGGGTTTGCCGGACAGTCGGAACTGGCGCGCGGCCGGATGCGCGACTTCTGGCCCGGGGCGTACAAGTGGTTCCTGGTCCGCGGGCCGATTGCGGTCGCCTTCGAGGTAAGACGAAATCATTCCTTTAACACAAACTTGGCTGGCGTGTTCCTCGACCTGGTGGACGAGTACCCTGTGCCATATTTCCACACGTTGGAGGAGTGGCAGGCGATGAAAGCGTCCGAGGCCGAGGAGGTGCGGAGGCTTCTGGCCGAGGCGCGGACGCCCGGCGCGCGCACCGCACGGTTCCGCCCCGGTGCGACCGCAGCCGAGGCGGCGGTGCGGGGGTTCGAGGAACTCGAGCGGACTCGTCTCTGGAACGCCGCGTGGTGGGCCACCGAGGGGGTGCACTTCTATAAGCCGCTCCTGCGGTGGTATCTCGCGGCCCTCCAGGAGGTCCAACCCGGGCCGGTGAAACAGGAACTCTACGCCCGCGCGGCCACGTGTTACTACCGCCTCGGCCTCTATGAGAAGTGGGAGGCGGGGCAGATCCTCCTCGGCAAGACGACCGCCCGTCAGATCGAGAAATCCCTCCGGTGGGACGGCGTCCACGACTTTGAGGGCAAGGGATACCAGGTCGTCACCGACTACCTTCGCGAGCATCCCGCAGCCGGGGGGCCTGAGAGGGCGGGCGATGCCGTCCCGCGCCGGGAGAACCGGCAAGAACCGGGGCCCGGAAAGGAGACCATGAAGCACGCTGCCGAACGAGAATGAAGAAACTCCATGCACCAGCAAGACGAAAGGAGTAGAATCATGTCAGGGAAACGCAGTAAGGGCCGGTGGTTCGTTCTGTTGATTTTGGCAGGCGTCGGCCTTGGGGCGCTGTTGCCGCTTTTTCTGTGGCAGCCTGTCGCCCGCGGAGGTGATACCGACGGCGAACCGGAGGTGCAAGTCGAAGACATTAGCGAATTGCCACGGGTGCCCGTTTATGGTACAGGTCCTGAAGCAGATCCTCTAGGGACAAACGAGAAGTCGGTAACCGTAACGCTTTGGCCGTCGCCTCTTCCTGCGGGGAAAAAAGTCACTGTCCAGATCTCGACGATAATCGGGACGGGAGGGGCGACGTTCGACGACGGGTCAACGAGCAAGGATATTACGCAAACGACGACACTCAAAGTCCGGGGTACAATCAACAGCTCGGTAAAAGACAATATGAAAATTTCGGCCACGTATGAGGGTAATGGAATGAGCCGTACGTTCACGGTAAGTACCTGGCCGTACGACCTTAAAAACACTTTGCTCAGTAAGAACTTGTATTTTGGCTTGAAGGTCACTGTGACTTGGAAGAGCGAGAGCGGGAAAGTCGCCGACCTGACGAATGTCCTGATGAGGGAGTATATTGAAGTTACGCAGATGGGGTCGAATCCACCCTTTACGATTACGCCTCCAATAATATTTATACAGCCCCCTAACGGGGGGCCCGCAACGGGTGGCACGGGGACTGACAGACATCATTATAGCGCAGCGGGGGTTAATTGGACTGGGGTGCAGAGCTCCAGGGTGAAAGCGCAGCAATACCAATTCAAGGACGTTGTTTTGAACACGGAATGGACGAACGGGGTGCTAGGCACCGCCACGATTACACGTGAAGTAAAAACGGATCCGGATCCTGCCGGCACGTACATATTCATAACAAGCAAGACGGGACCTGGAACTTTCTCGGATTCATGCCCGGAAAAACCGTAAAGGAGACGCCAGATGAAATCCTTGACCATTTATGTTGCCACCATCGTATCCGTTCTTGCGACAGGGGGGTTCAAAATGATTCGTGCGTCTGACGTAAGCGGCCCCCTCCCCATCGTCTTTTCCGCCGCGACGATCGGTCTGGACGGCAAATCCCGCAATGAGTTTGCCGTCAAGGAGCCTATATGGGTTCGCTTTTCACTGGAAAACGTGAGCGACAGTAAAGTGACGTTGTTGGGCTTCGCAGACAGAGCCGCTGGGGTTGTTATTACAGTTGAAGGTGACTCCAGTCGCAGGGCCCGGGCATTAAGCAGGCCAGAGGTGTCCGAAGACCAGTGGTTTACGCAGATGGTTTTTCAGCCCAGGGGGAGAATCACCTTCGACATCCTGCTTGCCGATTGGGTTGATATTGCAGGCGAGGGCACTGTTGACCTCCAGGCAACGTATATCGCAGGCGAAAGATCTGATGACCTCGATGCAGCAATGGGAGCAAGGGTTAATGGGCAGCCCCTGCGACTGAAGAAGAAATTCTCAGTCACCTTGAAGGGCCAGATCGAGGGGAAAGGATTGGAAGCCCTGCTGAAGAGCCTTCAAGTGCTCTATAGTTCCGACGCCGTGGCTGACCGAATTAGGGCGGTTGATTCGGTGCGAGCCATCCGCGTACCTGAAGTTCTGCCTTTGCTGGCCAAGGCCATTACGGACAAGGTTGAGGAAGTGCAGTTCCAGGCTGTCCGCGCGCTATCGGTTCTTCCTTACCCGGAGGTGACGCCTATCCTGAAGAAGGCTGCCGATAGCAGATACGAGTCTGTTAAACGGGCCGCACAGGTAGAGTTGGATCGCCGTGATAAGGCTAATCCGGGGTCATTTTAATCCGGTAATCCGAGGGACACAATACTGATTTTGTCGTTGACCGCTTTCGGCGGTAAAAGAAAAATAGTATTGTGTCCCCAGATTTCATTTGGAAAACTCATAAAGGAGACACCAGATGAAAACCTTGACCATTTGTGTTGCCACCATCGTATCCGTTCTTGCGACGGGGGGGATCACGATGATTCGTGCGTCTGACGTAAGCGGCCCCCTCCCCATCGTCTTTTCCGCCGCGACGATCGGGCTGGACGGCAAATCCCGCAATGAGTTTGCCGTCAAGGAGCCCATATGGGTTCGCTTTTCACTGGAAAACGTGAGCGACGGTAAAGTGACGTTGTGGGGCTTCGCAGACAGGGCCGATGGGGTTGTTATTACAGTCGAAGGCGACTCCAGTCGCAGGGCCCGGGCATTAAGCAGGGGAATAGTGATCGACCAGTGTTATTCGCCGATGGTTTTTCAGCCCAGGGAGAGAATCACCTTCGACATCCTGCTTGCCGATTGGGTTGATATTGCAGGCGAGGGCACTGTTGACCTCCAGGCAACGTACGATGCCGGCTTTCCCGTGGGCAAATTCCCCGTGGGCAAAGGATCTGAAGAATTCACTACAAGACTGAGAGCAATGGGGGTTGATGAGCGGCCCCTGCGACGGAAGACGAATTTCTCGGTCACCTTGAAGGGCCAGATCGAGGGGAAAGGATTGGAAGCCCTGCTGAAGGATCTTCAGACTCTATATGCTTCCGACTCCTCAGTAGTCAGTACGGCGGACCGATTGAAGGCGATTCAATCTCGATTGAAGGCGATTCAATCTGTGCGAGCAATTCGGGTTGTTGAAACCTTGCCTTTGCTGGCAAAGGCTGTTGAGGACAAAGTCGAAGAGGTGCAATTCGAGGCCGTCCGGTCGCTATCGGTTCTTCCGTACCCGGACGTGACGCCTATCCTTAAGAAGGCTGCCGATAGCAGATACGAGTTAGTTAAACTGGCCGCACAGGTAGAGTTGGATCGCCGTGAGAAGGCTAATCCGGGGTCATTTTAATCCGGTAATCCGGGGAGTTGGGGACGTTTCCCCTTTTTGACAGAAAAGGGGACATTCTACTTTTTCAGAGGAAATTCCGGCGAAAGGCATTTCCGTCCACCACCGTCCCCGCCCGCGTCAAATGCCTGGTGCCGACATTCGTCATTCGGACCCGTCACAGGCGGGTAAATTTCGCCATTTTCGCCAGCCGCTTCGCGGGTGCGGCTAAACCCCGCCAGGACAAGGCGTTACGCCCGCCCAACCTTGCCCGCCGTGGCGGGCGGGCGTCATTGACCTGTTTGCGGAGGTCGGCCCGCGCCTGGCCGGCCCGGGGGTGCATCGCGGCATCGTCATCGAGAACAACACGATCGCCGACGCCGACGGCGCGGCCATCCATGTCGGCTGCGCGGATGGCGTCGTCCTGCGCGGCAACACCATCCTGCGGCCGCAGGGCCCCGCGGTGATTATCGCCAATAGCCGCAACGTCGAAGCCGCGGGCAACCGCCTGACTGAAAAGAGCGTGCCCGTGAGGGTGGAAGGCGGCTGTGACCCGGCGACGCTGAAGCTCCAGGAGACCTGGCCGCCAATCAGCCGCGAGACCTGGTTGTCACCTACTCCCAGCATTGCTGTTCCCACTGCCGCAAGTACTTCAACGCCGACCTGTCGGACCTGGCCGCCCCCCACAGCCTCTACACGCACCGCGTCGTGGCCCTGGCGGTGCGTCTGGTGGTCGAGGACGGCCTGCCATACCGGGCGGCCTCGTGGCGCCTGCGGTCAAGCCACGGCAGGCTTGCCCTGCCAGGGTGGCGCGACCACCGCGTCTTCGTCCCCTTCGCCACGGTCCAGAACTGGGTAGAAGCGGGGGGAAAAAAGGGCCGAAGCCGCCGTCACCGCTGAGTACCTCGACGCCACCCTGGCCGACTTCTCCGGCACCATCGCCGCCGACGAACTCTACGACGGGCCGTACTGCATCCTGTCGATCGTCGATAACCGCCATTTCAAGCGGCTCCTGTACGAGGTCCTCGACCACAACCCGACCGAAGCCGACATCCTCCGGTTCTTCCGGCGGTTCCACGAGGCCCTGATCGCCCGAGGGCTGACCCTTCGGGGCGTCACGACCGACGGCTCGCCGCTCTATCCGAAGACCCTCGTCGAGGTGTTCGGCCCGGTCGAACACCAACTCTGCCAGTTCCACGTCCTGGCGGAACTCACGAAAGCCGTCCTCAGGGCCGCCGCACAGGTCACTGTCAGGATCATTCTTGATTTCATGGCATTCCTCATCGCGTTAGTCGACAACGTTGACCGGCGCATCGCCGCGAACGCGCTTGAGCCATTGCTGGGTCATCGGGTACTGGGAGATCGTGCCGTCGCGTTCCCAGCGGGTGCGCCAGTCCCAGGCGCGGACGTCGGTTTTCCAGTTCTCGGGCCGATAGGCTTCGATGGCCGTTTGCATGTCGCCCGGCTCGTCGCGGTAACGATACGTCTTTTTCACCAATCCCTGAGCCTGCAAATGCTGCGAGTAAGGCGTATTGTAGAACCCGCGCATTGCACTGCGGAGATACGACACCCCGGTATGATACTCGGAGTAGTAGGGTTCGACCGCCTTGTTATAGGCCGCGAACAACTCCTGCCGGATCTCTTCGCGACGCGCTTCGTGGCGGCGACGATTCGACTCTTCCTGTTCGCGACGCGCTTGGTCATACTCACGCTGGAGATCGTTGATCTCGCGATCCAGGGCCTCGCGTTTCCGCTGCAACTCGTCATACTCCGGGCCGAGGGTCTTCTGTCGCCGCGCTTCCTTGAGCCGCGCCAGGATTTCGTTTGCCTTGTGCCCCGGTGAATTCGCGCCCTCCATTTTGCCGCGAAACTCGTTGTACTCCTTGGCCTCGGCAAAGTGCATGTCGCGGTGAATGGGGGCGAGCGCTGCGAGCACTTCCAGCTCGAGGTCGATCTCCCTCGCCCGTTGGTAGGCGGGGGTCTTCGCCATGTGCTTGCGGCGCTCCTGCTGCGCGCGATATGCTTGAATGTTTCCACCGCCACCGCCGCCGCCGAGTTCACCCTCGTACTTGATATTCATTTGCCCCATGAACTTGACTTCAGCGTCGATGGTCGCACTGTCCCAGTATACGGGCATTTTGGCGACGGCCTCGTCGACGGCCTTGTTGACCTGCTTGACAACATCCTCTAGCTCGGCGCGCTGGGCGGTGAGTTCGGCGATCTTCTTCTTCGTCGCAACGGCCTCGGGCATCGTCTCGAAGCGCGCCTCGACTTCTTTATGGAGCTTCTCGAGTTTCTCCTCACCTGCTTTCTGCTCCGCCTTCAGCTTCAAATACTCCGGATCGTTGATGGTCTTCAGCCATTCCGCTTCGCCCTCGCGCCACTCCTTTTCCTTTTCGGCGTAGCCCGCGATCTTCTGCTGCAGGGCTTCTCTTTCTTTTCGGAGTTCCGCCAGCTTAGGCGGCGGCGCGATTTCCTTTGGCTGCTCCGGCGCGGGATCCTTGGGCTGCTTCTCGTCTTTTCCGATATTGGCGAGATCCTCTTTCGCCTTGGCGATGGCCTTTTGCCAATTGGGATCGCGGTTACGCAACTCATGCAGTCGGATAAAGATGTCGTCGGCGAGCTTATTGTAGTAGACCAGGGCCTCTTCGACGGCGCGGTTGTTTTCTATTTCGTAACGCTTGCGAGCGGCGCGGTCCGCGAGCATTTCGTCGGCAAACCGCTGCGTGGGACGGCTGCCGGCGTCTATTACGGGGGGCGGCATCTCGGTGAACGCCGCGCCGTGGACGCGATAATAGATCACGACATAGTCAATCGCTCCGGCAAAATGCTCTTTGCCGTCGCGCGAGGCGGCGACGAAGTTGCGCTTTTGCAGGCCCGAGGGGAACGCATCCGCCGGCCGGAACGTCGAAGCCGTCCTGGCGGACAACTTATCGTTTGCCCAGAGGGCTATCTGTTTGCCGTCGATTTCCACGCGCAGCCGGGTCCAGGCGTCCTTGGCCAGCGGCGCGGTCATGGGCAGCGCGACGACCGCCTTGCCCGCCACGCTCGCCGTAAACACTGGCGTGCCGCCGGCGTCGGTTATTAGCGTCATGCAGTTCTCCGCATCGGAGCCGAAGTCCCACAGCGTCTGCCGTTTGGGGTGGGCAGGCTTCACGGCCATGTCGACGGTTATCCGGTCCAGGTCGGCTGCGCGCGCATTGAGCTCAAGGTATTGGCTCTCGCCGTCAAACTGGTACGCTCGCCGGCCTTCGTCGGTAATCAGTTTCGGCGCACCGTAAATATAGCCGTTCATCATGCCGTGGTCGCTATAACGGTCCTCGAGCATCATGACCGAGGCCTCGTCCAGGGCGTAGTTCTGCCACAAACCGTGGAATTCACCCTCTCCGACGGGGCACCACTCGCGTTGGTAGTCGGAAAGGCGGGCAGAACCCGCGAGAACAGCCTGACCGCCCACCCGTGCGTTGCCCGAAAGGGCCGCGTTGCCTCTCACGATGGCGTACTCCTCGACGCCGGCGTTGTCCAGCACCGTGGCAGATTCGAGCACCATGGCGCCGGGGGCGACGTAGGCCGTCGGCGCAACCGTTGCCGTGGCGGCGACCCAACCGCCGCCGTTCGGGTGCGGCGCACCGTCGGCAATAGACAGGGCGTTGTCCATCCTTGCCCCGACTGCCAGCAGTAGTTGCCGCACGTAAGGGTCTTTGGCGGCCTCGCACTTTGCGGATACGGCCGCCCGAGCCTTTCGGACCTCCTGCACAAACAGCTTTCGCTCGGGCGTATTCGGTGGGGTGGGCACAATGCTGTTGACCACTTCCGACGAGCCGTAACTGGAGTAATAATCATCCGTGTCAAATCGCATGCGATGCGGCGTGCCGGGCCGGGCGCCGTGGAGCGTCACTTGCCACGGATACCGCGGCGCCCAGCGTCCGCTGCAGATGCCGAGCGGGCTGCGAATATGCAAGATGCCTGTCGGCGCGGCGGTGACCGCCAGCCAGTAGCGACGGTCGCCTTCCTGCCGCGACATGGTCATCACGCCCTTGTTCCACATATCGCTGTAGCGGGTGTCGCCGTTGCGGTCCACGGCGACGATGCACGCCCGCCAATCGCTATAGGTCGTCGGATCGTGATGGCCTTGAAAGTCAACCGCGATCTCCTTGGAGTCCGGATCGGCCACCAGTCGCACAACATCCGTACCGTACGCTTCGGGCGCGAAATCCCACACGATACGGTATACGCCTTTCTCCACGTCCAGGGCTTCGAGATAAGGTCTTGTGACCGCGAACCATGATCTCTTCAAGACGTCGTTGTTCTGAAAGTCAAACTCCGCCAAGCGCGCCCCGTACTCGCCCACGATGTCGCCCGCGCCCGGGATTCCCTTTTCGCACATCCCGCGCTGCTCGGCGATGCGGGCCAGCGTCTGGAAGAAGTTCTGTTCGGAATCGGCCTTGGGCATCGACGTCACGGCGCAATAGCCCCAGTTGGGATCTTCGCCCAGGGCCGAAAGGAACAGGCACGTCGGATATGCCCCGTGAAGTGCGCTGAGATGCGGGCGCCGCACGTTGTTCCCGGCCTTCTCCACTGCCGTGCCGCCGGTGCCTAGAACCTGGCCGAAGTCGCAGAAGATTTCGGGATGGCCGAACCACCACAGATTGAAACCGTGGCTGTATTCGTGGAACAGCGCGATCGGCAGCGCGCTGATGCCGCCAATGGTGCAGCCGCCATAGCCGCCGCCGTTGCCGCCGCCGACGTGGACGCCGTGTTTGCGCTTTTCTTTGCGGTCCCAATACTGCATCAGGTGGCCGCCGTATTCAAGATAGGCGTACCAGTACTCGGCTCCCGCGACGGCCGAGCGATAGAAGCGGTCGCGTCGGGCCGTTTCTTTCGGATCTTCTCCGGCCGGATGAGCCGCCACGTCAAAGACGAAGTGGGGCGAGACGTACTGTTGTCGGCCGATCCCCGCGGATCCGCCTCCCCCGGTGTATTCGGTTTGATCGAGCGAAGCCTTGATCCGCCGCATTTCCTTGACGTACAGGTCCATCGCGAAACGTTGGTCCTCTTCGCTCAGCAGCCAGCGGTGCAATACTCGCTTCCTCCCGTTGGCCAGCCGGAGCACGACGCCGGGCGCGACAAACTCTTCGCCCTCGTAGGGTTCGCCGAGTTCGTTGCCCAGTCCCATGAAGCCGACCAGGTGTGCCTTGAACGTACGCGGCACGTCGAGCGGACGAGGATCGCCGTGCTTGAGCTGAACATTCCACCGTTCGACGCGGAACTTGCCCTTTTTGCCGTCGAGCGTGGAGAACTCGTCGCCCATGAGCGGTCCCTCCCGGCGGGTGTCGCCGGACCAGACGACGTCGCAGAAGTCTCGCCACTTGTGAACGACGTGAACGATTTCGTAGTAGTATTTCTTGCCCTTTTCAAGTTTCTGCGGCTTCGAGATCTGCGTCGGAAACGCCGTCCACTGCGAAGGCAGGCTTCTCATCGTGAGATAACACACTGCCCGGGCGTTCGCGGGGGTTTCATCCGTGCTGAGGTAGACATAGCCCTCGTCGGCGGCGGCGATCTTGAACGTGTAGTCTCCCGATTCGCCGGGCGCGATAAAGCCCCGCACGCGGCGCATGAAAGCCGTGCCGGCGTTCGGTTCGAAACTGAGCGAGTCGAGCTCCTCGGTTTGCATTTCGCCAACGACGCCGGCCGTGCATTCGGGATCCATAGCGCTCGCCGCCAGGGTCCACTGGCGTTCGATCATGCCGTCGCGCAGCTCGGTGAAGTCGACGCCTTTGCGCGGCCACCAATGCGTTACGCGGCGGTTGTACTTGGTCGGATCGCCGTCGCCTTCGAGGGTGACTTTGCGAAGCTCGACCCAGGGGCGCAGTTTGCCTTCCAGGGGGTATCGAGAAAGATCAAAGAAATCATAACCTTGGGCTTGCGTCTCTTTTTGCTCCGCGGCGCAGCATTGGGTCGCACGAGGGCTTGGCGTCCAAGGGCTTAGCGCCGGAATCACAAACAACACAAGGATCGCAAATGGCTGAAAACGCATGAGAAAGTCCTTTCCTGTTGTCATTGCGCGTTATCTTTATATGTGAGTGGCTGGAGGCGTTCACCGCTCTATTCGCTCGGCTGGGCGGCGCCGTGTACTTGGACATCGGGAGCAAGTACGATGCGGAAGCCGAGGTTGATTTGGTGCGCCGTCCGCGCTGGAAAACGGTACCGCGCCGCGCTGCGGAAATGCGGGTGGACCAATTTCTCCAGCGAGCCGCGCCCGGGCGGGAAGGGCAGCACGCCGCCGCCACGCGCGACGCGCTCGGCGCCGGTGCTCGGTCCGACAGGATCCACGGCCGCGCCGGCGGCGTACGGTCCGTACCAGTCCAGACACCACTCGAAAACATTGCCGTGCATGTCATACAGGCCCCAGGCGTTGGGCTGCCGGTTGTCGGGCGTCGGCGAGGTGGCAAAGGCAATGTAACCGCCGTCCTTGCTGAGACACATATAGGCGCTCAAAACGCCCACGTTGTCGTAATCGCCCTTGAAACTGTAAGGGTCGGTCGTCCCCGCGCGGCAGGCGTATTCCCATTCGGCTTCGGTCGGCAAGCGATAGACATAGCCCTTGGGCAAGCGGCCCCCGGCACGCTCGGCGGCGGTGATTTTCCGGCAATAGAGCATCGCTTTGTCCCAGCTAACGCACTCCATCGGATTGAGATCGGTGCGGGCAATGTTCGGATACGCGGAGCCGCCGCTGATGCGCCGCCCGTTCATCAGAGAGCGATAGGTCCAGGCCGCGCCTTCGTGCAGCGGCCCGCGCTGATAGCCCCAGGCCTCTAGGTCGAAATCCGGCCGAATCATGAGTGGGTAGTATTCGCGCTGGCGAGTTTCATAGATCGCCATGTAAAACGGCTTCGAGATCGTCACCTTGTGCTGTATTTCGTCTGCCTTGCGAGCTATTTCGTCTGTCGGCGAGCCCATCGTAAAGGAGCCGGCCGGAATGCGCCGCATCGCCACACCGATGCCCGGCACGGTCCATTCGGGCGCCTCGATTTTCTGCATGGCGGCAACGTCATTGGCGGCGGGATTCTCTGCGGCGGAGTTGTCCGCCACGGCCGCGCGGCAGATCACTAGAGCAAACACAATTGCCGGAAAGAGGATGGGTCTTTGCATGCGAGAATCTCTCCTGTCTTGGCTCAGCGTGAATTGGAATTCCTGCGTGGCTCGGGTACCGTCCACTGCGGCTTGACTAATAGCCGCGCACGCGGATCAGCCACTCCTTCATTTTCGGTGTTACCTTACCTGCCACCTCCTCCCGGGTCCTATCGTCCCAGTCCGCCGTCGTGTGATAGACCAGGCTCTGCTGGAAGTTACTTAGTTCGGCAGCATCCCGGCCGGGATAGGGATTTGCCCCGTAAAGATGGGCGTTTTTCAAGGCACTGTCCCGCAATGCCTCTGCTTCTTTCTGCAACTTCTCAATTTGGGCCGCCAGTTTCGCAGCCGCCTCGCTCGTTTCCTGCTCGAGCCGTTTCCTCTCGTCGGCAACCGCCTGTATGGCGGCGGTCAGGGCCGCCTCGGCCTTCTTGGAGGCGTCTTCTGCACCAATCCGCTCCTCGATCTGCCTTCTGCGCGCGTCCAACTCCTGCTCCTTCGCCCGGCGAGATTCCTCCAACTTCGCGTATTCCGGGTGCGATTCCGTCAGCTTGGCGCTCAGGGCGTTCTGCTCCTCCCGGAGCTGCTGGAGCCGTCTCTCCAACTCGATCCGCCCGGAGTGAGCTTCGATGTCGGTCCGCAGGATCTCCTGATACTGGCGGCCAAGCCGCTGGCTCGCGATCTCGGCTTGCTGCCACGCGGGGTCCGACAACCGCCGGGCCGTGAGCAAGCGGTTGTATCGGTCCTGAAGCTCTCCCTTCTTCTGGTTGTCCGTTTCACGCTCCGACTGCTCCATGATCTGCTTGAGTGCCGGAAGCCGTTTGATTTTTTCTTCGACTTTCCGTTTTTCTTCGTTGGCCGCCTCGGTCTTCGCCGAGATCGCCGCGAACTTGGGGCTTTCGCGTACTTCCCGGTCCACCTCTCCTCGCTGCTTCTCGCATGCCTGGATCTTCTCGGTGAGCTTCACGTACTCGCTGTTGGCCCGGATCGCCTGCACGATTGCATCCATCTTCTTGCGCAGCTCGTCGACCTCCTGCCGGGCCTTGACGATCTCCGAAGGGGCGCCGAACGCTTCGCGAATCTTCTGATCGAGAGCATTTTTCTCCTGCGTGGCCTCCTTGACACGGGCCTCCAACTCGGCAATCTTGGACGTCTTCTGGAGAGCCGATCTCTGCTCCTGGAGCCGCCGGATCTCGCCCTGGATCTCCTCGTACCTGCCTGCGCTCAGTTCCGCCTCCTTCGCCCTCCGGCGGCCTTCCCACTCGTCGGCACGTTCCTGGTCTTTCTCAGACCACTCCTGGATCTGCGTCAGTGCAAAGGGAAGCGGGCCGAGCGCGTCGAAATCCTCATGGACCTTCCGGTAGATGCGGAAATGATCCATCCGGCCCTTGAAAAACTCGTCCTGGTTCCTGCCGCAGGCGATGAAGTTCCCCTCGGGGCTGTCTCCGATGAAAACCATGCGTGGGCTGAACGCGAAGCCCTGCTTGGCGACCTGCTTTCCGTCGATGTGGATGGAAGCCGTGGAACCGTCCATCGTCACTCGCACACGAGCCCACCGATCGGCGGGAATGCCTGTCGGTGCGGCTAGGGTATAGGTCTTGCCATCGTGCTTGGCCATCAGCGTCGGTTTACCGCTTGTCCCGTCGATGGTCATGTAAAAACACTCGTTATCGCCGGTACCGAAATCGAACACGCGTCCGCCTCTGCCAGCAACTCGGCTGAGCATCACGTCAATGGTCAACTCGCCGAAATCGGCAATCGCGGCCGGTGCTTCGGCGTACTGATCCTTGCCGTTGAAGACAATAAATCTGTACTCGCCGCCATCCTCTTGAGCAAACGTCGGCCCGCCACGAAGAACGCCATTGTTGTTGACATAGGAATCCTCCAGCATCGTCGTTTTGGGCTGATTGAACTGCCAGTTGACGTACAGCGCACCAGCGTCTTGGCCCTCGGCGAGCTTCTGATCGCCATAAATTCTGCCACAGTCAAAGACGCCACTATCGTGGTTCTCGATGCCCGGAACAAAAGTCGTCAAACTGCGATAGCCCCGAACGTGATAATAGATCGTGCCATCAACGCCAGGAGTATAGTCCATCACGACGCCACCGGTAATCGTCTGGTCATCGGTGTAGCAGAGCTTGAGGACGTGCTCGCCCTTGATGACCGCATTGCCGGAAATTGTCGCTCGGCCATCGGCTCGCAGCTCTCGCTCGCGCCAGGTCGTGATGACCGTCGCCGATTCGAGGATGCGGGCGTTTCCCTCGATGATAAGATCGCCGCACACCCACGCTTTGCCGCCGACTTTCGCATTGCCTCGAACGATGGTTTTCTCGCCCAGCACAACGGCATAACCTTTGATACAAGCGTTGCCCTCAACCCGAGCGCCGTCGAGCACCATGGCGTTGGGGCCAACATAGGCGGTCGCCGCGACGCGGGCATTGTCTGATACAAAACCACCGCCATTCGGATGACGATGCCCCTTGGCGTTGTGTTGCAAGAACTTGACCCGACGAACCATGTCGCCCAAAATCTCAATCTTGCGGTGCTGCCACCACAGGGTTTGATCGTACTCGCCCGAAGGCGTTTTCTCCCGCCTGTCGTGATACGCTTTTTCCGAAGCCGCGAGCCGCTGTGCGAGGTCTGCCAATTTTTCCTGGACGAGCGGGCCATCTTTGTCCGAGAGCGGAGTGGGCACCTCCTGGCGAACCGGATAGTCCGTGAACCTATTGCCGTTGTTCACCGAGTAGATCTCATCGTAATTGACCACGTCCCCCTGGCGGCGGTGCGGCGATCCAGGACGACAGCCGGTAAGCGTCACTTCCCACGGATAGCAATGCGTATGCACGCCCATCAGTTTGGACTCCATGACGGGGCGGCTGACTTTGCCGTCAGCCCCGTTCGTTTCCGACAACGGCATAGCCGAAGGCGTCGCCGCGACAGCGAGCCAGAAATGCTTGTCCTCGGGCTTGAGCGTCAAGGTCATCGTGCCCTTGCTCCACTGCGGGCTGTAACGCGCGCGGCCCTGGGCGTCGACGGCCACGATGCTCGCGCGCCAATCGGAATACTGAGTGGGTTCATAGAGGCCTTGGAAATCGATAGTGATTTCGGTGGCACCGGCTTCCGGCACCAAGCGGACGATATTAAAGCCATACGTTCGCGGCGCTTCGGCGTTGGGAACCCGGTAACGGCCTTCGCTGCCGTAAACCGGCTCTAAACTACTGAGCGTCGGCATGCCGTACTTGGACCGCAGCGGGTACTGCAGCACAAAGTCACAGGTCACCATGCGGGCCGCGTACTCGCCAAAGAAATCGCCAAAGCCCTTAACACCATTCTTCCACAGGCCTCGTTTCTGTCCCAGCCGGGCAATGGTGTGATAGGGCGTTTGCTCCGCGGCCGAAGCCAGGCTGGCCACGACGCTCGCCGCGCCATAGCCCCAGTGCGGACTGTCGCCCAGAGCCATGTACAGCAAGGCGGATTGATACTGGGTACAGTCTACATTACGCCACGGATGGGCAAAGTTACTGCTAAACATCAGCATTTCGCCGGGCAGGTTAAAGTGCTCGCCTTGGTTACAGAACGTTTCGCCAAAGGCCCCCCCCGAATCCCAACCGCCAGTCGGGTGCCCGTGGTAGAACTCGTGGGCCAAGCCGACGTTTCGAGGACCGCCCCCGTTGTCCCGCAGGCCGCAATGGGCATAGCCGCCCCCGCCCAGGTTGCCACTGTCGGTCAACTGAACGGTGATGACATACCTTGTCGGCGTGCCTCCGCATCGCCAGTACGGCATCGTGCTGCCGGCGACTTCGATGTGGGACCACAGGTTCTCGGCGAATTCTATCGAGCCCTGGCGATACTGGGCTTCCTTTTCCGGTTCGTGCGGCCGCACCCACCAGAGATTTTTGAGTTCGGTTTCGCCTGGCGAGCGGATGAGAAAATGATCCGATTTGACCTCCACGGTCATTCTGGGATCAGGCCAGGGATTCGGCCCATCGTACTTTAGCGGAGACACAGCCGCCGTGATTTTCTTGTATTCCTGCTCCCAAATTTTGTGGATAAAGGCGTGGTCTGCTTCGCTCAACATCATGCTAAAAGGTTTATAGACATTCACGCCGCGCTGCTCGCCGTTTTCCATCCGCAAGATGGCCGTCGGCGCCAGCGTAAAGTCCTGAAGAGGGTCATGCGTCTTGACGCCAAAGCCGCGAAATCCAATCAGATGGGCCTTGAACGTTTCGCCGTCGGACGCAGTCCAGTTGCGACAGAGCCCGGCCTGATATTCAGGATCGTTTTGGCCTTTGTTCCGCGTCCACGTGCGCAGCGGCACGCCCTCGGGGATGTCCACAATGTCCTGCCCCTTGCGCGGCCACCACTGCACGGTGCGGCGATGGTAGCCCACGGCGTCGGGGCCGCCCTCCTGCTCCACGTTGTCCCGGCCAACGCCCGGCACGAGTTCTTTCGGGTAGCGCAGGTACTTGTAGTAGTTGTGCTCGGCGGCGACGGTGCCGGCGACCATCAGACCTGTCAGGGCCGCCGCACAGGTCACTGTCAGGATCATTCTTGATTTCACGGCATTCCTCATCGCGTTAGTTAGTATCCACGAACCCGAAGCAGCCACTCCTTCATTTCCGGTGTTACCTTACCTGCCACCTCCTCCCGGGTCCTATCGTCCCAGTCCGCCGTCGTGTGATACTCCAGGTTCTCCTGAAACACCCGTATTCTGTCCCCCTCCACCAAGGACCCGAACGGATTGCCGCCAATAGCACGAAGGACCTGCCACCACACTTGATGCCTCTCCTCGCCCAGCTTTTTCAACTGTGCGTCTATCTTCGCAATCTCCTCTTTCGATTCCGTCTGCTTCTTCCGATCCTCGAGTGCTTTGATTTTTTCCCCGTATGCATCGTGCCCCAACGTTCTGTTGAGCTCAATCCTTTTCTCTTTGCTCCACTCCTCCCAAGCAGCGGACATCTCTTTCGCTTGCTCGATGGATTCCTTGCTAACCGATTGAGTCAGCGGAAAGGGAACTCTGCCCAGAGCGTTGAAATCAGCGTGTACCTTGCGGTAGATGCGGAAATGATCCATCTTCCCCTGGAAAAAACCGGTCAGGTTTCTTGCACAGGCGATGAAATTTCCTTCCGGCCTGTCGCCGATGAACACATCTCGCGGGCTGAACTCGAACTTCCCGTTGGCTACCTGCTTCCCGTCGATGGTTATTGAGGCGTTCGAACCGTCCATTGCCACGCGCACGGTAACCCACTTGTTTGTCGCAACGGCTTCGGAGGAGGTAAGGGTGTGGCTCTTGCCGCCATGCTTGGCAACAAGGACGAGTTTTCCGTTCTCGTCCGCCGTAGCAAGATAGAAGCATTCCTCCGCGCCGGTGCCGAAATCAAAGAGCCGCTCATCCTTGCCAACGCCGCTGCGGTTGATCCGCATATCAATGGTCAATTCCCCAAAATCGGCAACCGACGGCGGCGCTTCGCCATACTGATTCTCTCCGTTGAAGACGATACACTTGTGCTCGTCCTCGGTGGTGAATTTCGGGCTGCCGTAGAGAATCCCGTTGTTGTTGACGTAGGAATCCTCGAGCAGGAAAGTTTTCGGCTGTTCGAACTCCCAGTTGGCATAGAGGGCGCCGTCATCGACGCCTTGATTCAACTCGGCGCCCACGCAGAATCTACCCACGCTGAAGGTGCCGGGTTTGGTGCTCTTGAGTTCGGCGCCGTAGTCGGCCACGAGGCCGCCGGTGAGTATCAAATCTGTCGTGTCGCTCAGAGTCACGTAAGGGTCGCCCTTGATCACCACGCTGCCGGTGATCTCCGCTGCGCCATTGATGATGGACCAGCGCTTGCGGCCCAAGGTAACAATGGTCGCACTTTCGAGGATACGCGCGTTGCCGCCGACCTTGAGATCTCCGCACACCCACGACTTGCCGCCGATCTTGGCATTGCCGGAAACGACCGTTTTCTCTCCCATAACGATGGCAAATTCCTTGATGCAGGCCTGGTCTTTCACCTGCGCACCGTCCAGCACCATCGCATGGGAGCCCACGTAGGCGGTCGTCGCAACGCGGGCATTGTCCGCCACGAAGCCGCCGCCGTTGTCGTGGCGATGACCTTTGGCGTTCTTCTGCAGGAATTCGACGCGCCGGGCGAGATCGCCCAGCGTCTCGGTTTTCCGCATCTCCCACCAACCCTTCTCATCGTACCGGCCTGATTTGACATTCTCTTGGAAGGCGTCTGATGAAGCCTTGATACGCGCAGCCATATCTGCCAACTTCTCCTGGGCAAGCTTGCCGTCTTTATCCGTCAGCGGGATGGGCACTTCGTGCTTCACGCCGAAGTCCGTGAACTTGTTGCCGTTGTTGATAGTATAAAGTTCATCATGGTTGATCACATCGCCCTGTTTGCGGTGCGCGGTGCCGGGCTCGCACCCGGTCAAGGTCACTTGCCACGGATACGCCGGGGCATGGAAGCCGTCCAAGTAGTCGCTGATAGACGCGGCCTGCGAACCGCCCGGCAGAAACAAGGCCGAAGGCGTAGCGGCAACAGTTAGCCATAAGCGACGGTCGGTCGCTTCCAGGCCGAAACGCATCTTGCCCTTGTTCCATAAGGGGCTGTAACGCGCACGGCCGCCGTCGTCCACGGCAACAATACACACGCGCCAATCGCTGTGCAGTTTCGGGTCGTGAAAGCCCTGGAAATCCACCACGATCTCCTTGGCGCCTTCCTCCGGAGTCAGGCGGATGATGTTGAATCCGTAAGTCTTGGGCGCTTCGGAATTGGGAATGCGATAGGTTTTCTCCCGGCCGTACACCGGATAGACATAACTGATCTCTGGCATGCCGTGCTTGCTGCGAAGCATGTCCTGTTCGACCATATCGAGGGTGACCATGCGCGCGGCGTATTCGCCGAAGAAATCGCCGAATCCCTTGACGCCGTTTTTCCACAGGCCGCGCTGCTGCCCCAGCCGGGCAATGGTGTGATAGGCCGTAGGCTCCGTGGCGCCGGAGAGGCTGGCGGACACCACCGGGATTCCATAACCCCAGTTGGGATTGTCGCCGAGAACAAAGCACCACAGGGATGATTGGTACCTCGTCACATTCACATTACGCCACGGGTGTCGGAAATTGCCGCTGAACATCTGCAACTCGCCCGGCATGGTGCAGTGCTGCCCTGCATTGCACGAAGTTTCGCCGAAAGGCCCCTGATCCCAGCCCCCCCAGTCGTGGCCGTGGAAGAACTCGTGTGACAGCGCGTTGAGACTGGCGCCGCCGATCCCGCAGCCGCCGTAACCGCCGCCCGCGCCGCTGGAGGTGGCGGTAATGACGTACCTGGATTTCGGGCCCTCACGACGCCAGAAAGGCATCGAGGCGCCCATGGCTTGCACATAGGTCCAGAAATTCTCGATGTGCTCGAAGGTGTTCTTGTGGTTCGAGGTCTGATACTCGAGGTCGTCCGGCCGTATCCAACCGCCCGACTCCTTGGCCGTCTTGAGGGACCTGATGCGGAAGTGCGGAGTCTCGAAGAAGATCCACTTGTCGGTCTCGCACCACTGCGGATACTTGTCGCCTTGTTTCCACTCGATCCCGTTGAATGCAGGATGGACCTTGTCGTAGAGCGTCATCTCGGGAATAGGTTCGTCGGAACGCGATTCGCGCGGGTCGGGAGAGATCGTGGCGTAGAACTTCGGATAAGCTTCTTCCCAAACCTTATGAATGAAGTCATGGTCGTCCCGGTTGACCATCTGAGTGACAGGCCCGTAATTGGTTAGAGCCCTTGGCCGGCCGTCCTCCATGCGCAGTACTGCGACGGGAATATGGGCCGGTTGCCCTTGCCTGGGAGTCGATGTGCCGAAGCCCCTGAAAGCGATCAGGTGCGCCTTGAATGTTTCGGGGTCCGAGGCGGTCCAGTTCCGGCAGAGGCCGGCCAGGGCTTCCTTGTCTTGCTGGCCCTTGTTCCGCGTCCAGGTGCGCAGCGGCGCGCCTTCGGGAATGTCCACGATGTCCTGTCCCTGGCGCGGCCACCACTGTACAGTGCGGCGATGGTAGCCCACGGCATCGGGTCCCCCTTCCTGCTCCACCTTGTCGAGGCCG
>Ga0315293_10001795_pt1 | contig 20826 bp, 12 predicted proteins | sample YL17G13_20_MG_FD_203071 | JGI IMG/M metagenome (GOLD analysis project Ga0315293, IMG submission 203071) | Sediment microbial communities from Yellowstone Lake, YNP, Wyoming, USA - YL17G13_20 | ecosystem: Environmental > Aquatic > Freshwater > Lake > Sediment | place: USA: Wyoming | collected... | reverse complement strand
CAGGCAAGTGGATTTGCTCAACCGGCGGATCGGCGAGCGACGGATCGTCGACGGCCACGCCGACCTGCTGGCCGACGACATCTTCTGCCTACCCGACGGACCTGCTCTGCTGGACTGTCTGGAGTTCGACGACCGGTTGCGCTACGTCGACGCCGTCGACGACGCCGCCTTCCTGGCGATGGACCTGGAGTTCCTCGGCCGTGCCGATCTCGGCGACGACTTCCTCAACCGCTACCTCGCGCTGTCCGACGATGACGCGCCGGAATCGCTGCGGCACTTCTACATCGCCTACCGTGCGGTGGTGCGCGCCAAGGTGGACTGCGTGCGCTACACCCAGGGCCACTCCGAGTCCGCCGGGGATGCTCAGCGCCACCTCGACATCGCCTGCTCGCATCTGCGCGCCGCATCGGTGCGACTGATCATGGTCGGTGGCGGGCCCGGTACCGGCAAGACCACCCTGGCCCGTGGGTTGTCGGAAGAGTTTGGCGCCGTGGTGATCTCGACTGACGATGTGCGTGCCGCCATGGCGAGCCGGGGCGCTATCTCGGGTGATCCCGGAGTTCTGGGCGAAGGCCTCTACCGGCAAAAGAACATCGACGCCGTCTACGCCGAGGTGCTGGGCGAAGCGCAGCGGGCCCTCGCCGAAGGGCGCACGGTGGTCCTGGACGGCACCTGGTCGGACCCGCATTACCGCGAGCGCGCCCGCGGGCTGGCGATCGACGCCGCGGCGGCGATGGTGGAACTGGTGTGTGCCGCGCCACTGGACGCCAGCGTCGACCGCATCCGTACGCGCACCAACACCACGTCCCAGGTGACCCCGGAGATCGCGACGACACTGGCCGCCCGCGCTCACGAGAACTGGCCCGAGGCCTACCGGATCGACACCACCCGACCGCCCGCCGAGGCACGCGACGAGGCGCTGGACGTCTGCCGCACCACCAGTTGAACCCGTCAGTCGAAACAAGGAGAGCCGAATGCGATACGTCGAAGACATTGCGAATCTGGGTATGCCCGACGCCGAGGAGGCCGGCGGAAAGGGCGCCAACATGGGGGAGATGGTGGCCGCGGGTCTGCCCGTTCCACCCGGATTCGTTGTGCTGCGCGACTCCTATCTGGAGTCCATGAGAGCCGGAGGCGTCGCCGACGAACTCAACGCCGCCCACCGCGAGGCGCTGCTGGCGGCCCTGGACACCAGCCGGTTCGACGGGATGTGCGCGACCATGAAGGACCTCGTCCACAGGGCCGGGATTCCCGACGACGTCCGTGAGCGGATTCTGGTTGCCTACCGGGCGATGGGCCCGGATTGCTTTGTGGCGGTGCGGTCTTCGGCCACCGGCGAGGACGGCGCCGACGCCTCCTTTGCCGGGATGAACGAGACGTACACCAACGTGCGCGGGGAACAGGACCTGATCGAGGCGGTGCAGAACTGCTGGGCGTCGCTGTTCGGGCCCCGGGTGGTCTCCTACCGGGCCAGCCGTGGTTTCACCGCCAATCCGGCGATGGCGGTGGTCGTCCAGTTGATGATCGCCTCGGAACGCTCGGGTGTGGCGTTCACCGCCGACCCGACCACCGACGCCACCGACCGGGTGGTGGTGGAGGGCGCGTTCGGTCAGGGCGAGGTGGTGGTCTCTGGATCGGTGGAGCCCGACACCTACGTCGTCTCCAAGGAGACCGGCGAAATCCTCTCCCGCAGAATGGGTTACAAGTCCTTCAAGATCATCCGCGGCGACGACGGCAGGGACCAGCGCGTCGAACTCGACGAATCCCGGGCTGAGGCTCAGGTGCTCACTGACGACGAGGTGCGCACTATCGCGGAGATCGCGGTTCGCAGTGAGCGGCATGCCGGCTGCCCGCAGGACACCGAGTGGGCCATCGCCGGCGGGAAGACGTACATCGTGCAGACCCGCCCGATCACCACCCTGCACCGCGTCGGCAAGCCGGTCCCGGAGACCCACGAGCTGCTGCTGCAGGGTCTGCCCGCGGTTCCCGGCGAGGCCTCCGGCGTCGTCCGCGTCCTGGCCGACGTGAAAGACGGCGGCCGCCTACAGGACGGTGAGGTGCTGGTGGCGCAGATGACCAACCCGGACTGGCTGCCCACTATGCGCCGCGCTTCGGCGCTGGTGACCGACAGCGGCGGCATGACCTGTCACGCCGCCATCGTCGCCCGCGAGCTGGGCCTGCCTTGCATCGTCGGCGCCCGCACTGCCACCAAGGACCTCAAGGACGGGACGGTGGTCACCGTCGACGGCACCCATGGCCGGGTGCTGGCCGGCCGCATCGAGAACGAGAAGGCCGGTGGCGCGCAGACCGCCCCGGTGGCGGCGAGCGGAGTGGCCACTGTGTCTTCTGAGGTGACCGGCACCAAGATCTACGTCAACGTCGCGATGCCGGACAGGGCCGAGGAGGCCGCCGCCCTGGACGTCGACGGCGTGGGCCTGCTGCGCGCCGAGCTGATCTTGGAAGACGCGCTGGAGAACCGGCATCCGCGCGACCTGATCGCCCACGGCGAGCAGGACAGCCTGGTCGACAAGCTGGCCACCGCCGTCGGCCGGGTCGCCTCCGCCTTCGCGCCGCGGCCGGTGGTGTACCGGGCGTCGGACTTCCGCACCAACGAGTTCCGCAACCTCAAGGGTGGCGACGAGTACGAGCCGGAAGAGCACAACCCGATGATCGGGTACCGGGGCTGCTATCGCTATGTGAGCAACCCCGACCTGTTCGACTTGGAGCTCAGGGCGCTGGCCCGGGTGCGCGAGCAGAATCCGAACCTGCACTTGATGATTCCCTTCGTTCGGACCAAGTGGGAACTCGAGAAGTGTCTGGAACTGGTCGATGCCAGCCCGCTGGGCCGCCAGCGTGGCCTGCACCGGTGGGTGATGGCCGAGGTGCCTTCGGTGGTGCACTGGCTGCCCGAGTACGTCGGGATGGGCATCGACGGGGTGTCGATCGGCAGCAACGACCTCACCCAGTTGATGCTCGGCGTGGACCGCGATTCCGATCTGTGCGCCGAACTGTACGACGAGTCCGACGCTGCCGTGCTGGATGCGATCGGGCGCATCATCACCACCGCCCGGCGGTTGGGCATCACCGCCTCGCTGTGCGGGCAGGCCCCGTCAACCCGGCCCGACTTCGCCGAACACCTTGTGCGGATGGGCATTACGTCCATCTCGGTCACTCCGGATGTGGCGGCGCGCACCCGGCGCAACGTCGCGGCGGCCGAGCGCCGGCTGCTGCTGGAAGCGGCCCGCGCCGATTGACCGGTGACCTGACCCCCGAGGCGGTGGCCGGCGCGCCGGCCACCGACGTGCTGGATTGGCTCGGCACCTCGGAAGCCGGTCTCTCCTCGGGCGAGGCCGCGGCACGGCTGAGCCGGATCGGGCCGAATTCGCTTCGGACCCATCGGGTCAGCGCCTGGGCGGTGCTGCGCCGCCAGCTCAACAACGCCGTGCTGGCCTTGCTGGCGGTGACCGCGGTGGTGTCGTTCTTTCTGGGCGACAACACCCAGGCCCTGATCATCGGCGTCATCCTGGCGATCAGCGTAGGGCTCGGCTTCGTCAACGAGTACCGCGCCGAGCGCGCCAGCGCGGCCCTGCACTCGCGGGTCCGGCACAACGCGGTGGTTCGCCGCGACGGCCGCGACTCTCAGGTCGACGTCAACCAGTTGGTGCCCGGCGACGTCATCGAACTCACCCTGGGTGAGCTGGTGCCTGCCGATGTGCGGCTGTTGACGGTCAACTCCCTGGAGTGCAACGAGAGCATCCTGACCGGTGAGTCACAGCCGGCCGAGAAATCGCCCGAGGCGGCCCGGAACGGCGCTGACCGACGCCGAGGATCTGGCCTTCATGGGCACCGTTGTAAGCGCGTGGTCACGACATCGCCGTCAGCGCCGGTGACACAGATGTGACCAGGGCAATCCCGTGAATCGGGGCGCCGATGTCCTAGGGTGTGGCACATGTCGGAGTCGTTTATGTCGCGCCGAACTGTGCTGAAATTCGCCGCCGCCACGCCCGCCGCGCTGAGCCTGGGCGCGCTGGCCGATGCGGTGGCCACCGCCACTGCCTCCGCGGACTCGCTGGGCGTCCTGTTCGACTACGCCGCCGGTGTGCTCAGCGCCGCCGACATCAAGGCAGCCGGCGCGCTCGGCGCCATTCGCTACGTATCCGACCGGCGTCCCGGTGGGAGCTGGATGCTCGGCAAGCCGATCCAGCTGGCCGAAGCTCGCGACCTGTACCAGGCCGGGCTCAAGATCGTCTCCAACTACCAGTACGGCAAGCAGTCCACCGCCGACTGGCTCGGCGGTCAGAGCGCCGGTGTCACCCACGCCAAACGGGGTTGGGAACTGCATACCGCAGCGGGTGGGCCCACCGGTGCGCCGATCTACGCCTCGATCGACGACGATCCGAGTCTCGAGCAGTACCAACAGCAGGTCGCGCCCTATCTGCGTGGCTGGGAGTCGGTCGTGGGCCATCAGCGAGTGGGGGTCTACGGCAACTCCAAGACCATCGAGTGGGCATTGCAGGACGGTCTGGGCTCCTGGTTCTGGCAGCACAACTGGGGGACCCCGAGAGGGTTCGTGCACCCTGCCGCGCACCTGCACCAGTTCGAGATCGACGCTCGCGAGGTCGCGGGAGTCGGCGTGGACCTCAACAACATCCTCAAAGCCCAATTCGGCCAGTGGGATTGATGCGGCCGGGAATGGCCCGGCAAATACCTACTCATTAGTAGGTATTTGCTAGCGCGTCGCCCGCGGAATTTCGGTGAACAATTGTGGACCGCTTACTGAGCAACTGCTTGGTTGAGGCCGCTCCGCGGATGCCCCGCCGACGGCCGAAGCCGGGATAACGATTCGGTAACAATCGTGCTGTGAACAGGGAAGTTCTAGCTACTCAACCGTAACCACCTGCACGCAGGACGTTTGCCTCGGCCGGTCTCGACGCCCGGTGACGCCCGCGTTACCCAATATCGTGTTACTCGTCCGTAGAACTCGTCGGTGACAAACTTCGCGGCGAAATAGACCCCGTTCTTATGGGATTCTTAGTGCCGCCGGATTTCGGCGAAGGTGCTGAGGGAGACAGTGTGACGATCCACGAGCATGACAGGCTGCCCGTCGAGGATGACCGGGCGACCGTTCACGCGCTTGTGGACCGGCTCAACGCCGGCGAGCCGTATGCGGTGGCGTTCGGCGGCCAGGGCAGCAACTCCTGGTTGGCCGGCTTGGAAGAACTCGTCACCACCGCTGGGATCGAGTCCGAACTGGCCCGCATCGCCGCCGAGGCCGAACTCCTGCTGGAACCCGTCGCAGACGAACTCGTCATCGTGCGCCCCATCGGGTTCGAGCCGCTGCGCTGGGTGCGGGCGCTGGCCGCCGGGGAACCGGTGCCGTCCGCCCACCAGCTGACCTCAGCCGCGGTGTCGCTGCCGGGCGTGCTGCTGACCCAGATCGCCGCGATCCGCGCGCTGGCCCGCCAGGGACTGGACTTCACCGGCGCCCCGCCGGTCGCGCTGGCCGGTCACTCCCAGGGCGTGCTGGCCGTCGAGGCCCTCAAGGCCGGCGGCGACAAGGACGTCGAACTGCTTGCACTTGCCCAACTCCTCGGCGCGGCAGGCACCCTGGTGGCGCGCCGGCGTGGCATCGTCGCCCTGGGCGACCGCCCGCCGATGGTTTCGGTGACCAACGCCGACCCGGACCGCATCGCCGCCCTGCTCGAGGAATTCGGTCGCGATGTCCGCACGGTGGAGCCGCCGGCGCTGTCCATCCGCAACGGCAGGCGCTCGGTGGTCATCACCGGAACACCTGAGCAGCTGTCGCGTTTCCAGTTGTACTGCGAGCAGATCTCCGACAAACAGGCCGCCGATCGCAAGAACAAACTGCGCGGCGGGGCGGTGTTCTCGCCTATGTTCGACCCGGTGGCTGTCGAGGTCGGCTTCCACACCCCCCGACTGGCCGACGGCGTCGACATCGTCGCGGGCTGGGCCCGGGACATCGGCCTGGACGTCGACATGGTGCGCTCGCTCGCCCAGGACATCCTGGTCGAGCCGGTGGACTGGGTGGACGCCATCACCGACATCGAGGACGCCGGCGCGCGCTGGATCCTCGACCTCGGTCCCGGCGACATACTGACCCGGCTCACCGCGAGGTTGATCCGCGGACTGGGAATCGGCATCGTGCCTGCGGCCACCCGCGGGGGTCAGCGCAACCTGTTCACCGTCGGCGCGGCGCCGGAGGTCGGCAAGCCGTGGTCGAGCTATGCCCCGTCGGTGATCAGCCTGCCCGACGGCTCGGTCAAGCTCTCGACCAAGTTCACCCGGCTCACCGGGCGTTCACCGATCCTGCTGGCCGGCATGACGCCGACGACTGTCGACGCCCGGATCGTGGCGGCGGCGGCCAACGCCGGGCACTGGGCCGAACTGGCCGGCGGCGGTCAGGTGACCGAGCCCATCTTCGAGCGGCGGGTGGCCGAGCTGACCGAGCAGCTCGAGCCCGGCCGGGCGATCCAGTTCAACGCGTTGTTCCTGGACCCCTACCTGTGGAAGCTTCAGGTCGGCGGAAAACGCTTGGTGCAGAAGGCGCGTCAGTCCGGCGCCCCGATCGACGGTCTGGTGGTCAGCGCCGGTATACCCGACCTCGACGAGGCCGTCGACCTCATCGAGGAACTCGGCCACGCCGGGATCGCCCACATCTGTTTCAAGCCGGGCACCGTCGAGCAGATCCGCGCGGTCATCCGGATCGCCGCCGAGGTGCCCGCCAAGGCCGTCATCGCGCACATCGAGGGCGGCCGGGCCGGTGGCCACCACTCCTGGGAAGATCTCGACGACCTGCTGCTTGCCACCTATTCCGAACTCCGGTCGCAGTCCAACATCACCATCTGCGTCGGCGGCGGGATCGGTACGCCCGAAGGCGCCGCCGAGTACCTGACCGGCCGGTGGTCCCTGGCCCACGGCTACCCGCTCATGCCGGTGGACGGCATCCTGGTCGGCACCGCGGCGATGGCCTGCCTGGAGGCCACCACCTCGCCGTCGGTCAAGCAACTGCTGGTCCACACTGCCGGCGCCGAGGAGTGGGTGGGGGCTGGAAAAGCCTTGAACGGCATGGCTTCCGGGCGCAGCCAGCTCGGCGCCGACATCCACGAGATCGACAACTCGGCGTCCCGGTGCGGCCGGCTGCTCGACGCGGTCGCGGGTGACGCCGACGCGGTGGCCAAACGGCGCGACGAGATCATCGCCGCGATGGCCGCGACCGCCAAGCCGTACTTCGGCGACGTCGCCGAGATGACCTATCTTCAGTGGTTGGGCCGCTACGTCGAACTGGCCATCGGTGACGGCGACAGCACCGCAGACACCAGCAGCCCGGACTCGCCGTGGTTGGACCTCACCTGGCGCGACCGCTTCGCCGCCATGCTGCAGCGTACCGAGGCGCGGCTCAACGCCCACGACACCGGCGTCATAGAGACGCTGTTCGACGGACCCGGGGGCGCGCAAGTTCTGGAGAACCCGGATCAGGCGATCGAGATGCTGCTGGACCGCTATCCCGATGCCGCGACGGTGCAGCTGCACCCCGCCGACGCGCCGTTCTTCGTCGAGCTGTGCAAGACCGTGGGCAAGCCGGTGAATTTCGTGCCGGTCATCGACAAGGACGTCCGGCGCTGGTGGCGCAGCGACTCGCTGTGGCAGGCCCACGATGCTCGTTACAGCGCCGATCAGGTGTGCATCATCCCCGGCACTGCGGCCGTCGCCGGCATCACCCGGGTTGACGAGCCGGTCGGTGAACTGCTGGACCGTTTCGAGGCGGCCGCCGTGCAGGAGGTGCTGGCCTCGGGGTTGGCGCCCCAGCCCGCTGCCTCGCGGTTGCAGATGCGCGCCGACATCACCGGCCCGCTGGGCATCGTGCTGGACTCCCCGGACGTGCTGTGGGCAGGCCGTACCGCGACGAACCCGGTGCACCGGCTGGCGCCGCCGTCGGAGTGGGAGGTGCGGGAATTCGGTTCGGCGGGCAGGAGCGAAGCGACCCGGGAGTTCGGCTCGGCGGGCAGGAGCGAAGCGACCCGGGAATATACGTGCGCGACAAACCATTCCACCGGCGCACGGCTCGAGGTGGTCGGTGACGACCGGGTCGTACTCAGCGTTCCGCTGTCGGGCACCTGGATCGACATCGCCTTCACCCTCCCGCCGACCGTGGTCGATGGCGGCGCCCCGGTTGTCATCACCTCCGACGCCGCGGCCGCGATGCGCTCGGTGCTGGCTATCGCCGCCGGTGTGGACGGCCCCGATGCCGTGCCCTCGACCACGGTGCGGGTGCAGTGGGACCCCGAGCGGGTGGCCGACCACACCGGCGTCACCGCGACGTTCGGTGCGCCGTTGGCGCCGACGCTGTCGATCGTGCCCGACGCGCTCGTCGGCCGGTGCTGGCCCGCGGTGTTCGCGGCGATCGGCGCTGCCACCACCGACTCGGGCTTCCCGGTGGTCGAAGGTCTGCTCAGCCTGGTGCATCTCGATCACGCCGCGCGCTTGCTCAAGCCGCTGCCGCGGGAGCGCGCCGAACTGATCGTCACCGCGACGGCATCGGCGGCGGTCGACACCGAGGTGGGACGGGTGGTGCCGGTCACGGTCAACATCGGCGATTCAAGTGGAGCCGTGTGTGCGGTCCTGGAGGAGCGCTTCGCGATCCGGGGCCGTACCGGAGCGGCCGAACTCACCGACCCGGTACGGGCCGGGGGAGCGGTGTCGGAGAACGCCACCGAGACCCCGCGCCGTCGTCGCCGCGACGTCACCATCACCGCGCCGACGGACATGCGGCCGTTCGCGGTCGTTTCCGGCGACCACAACCCCATTCACACCGACCGGACCGCCGCGCTGCTGGCCGGGCTGGATGCGCCGATCGCGCACGGCATGTGGCTCTCGGCCGCGGCTCAGCATGTGGTGACCGCAACCGACGGAAAGCCCGTCGCGCCCGGCAGGCTGGTCGGCTGGACCGCCCGCTTCCTGGGCATGGTTTCCCCGGGCGACACGATCGACATCCGGGTCGACCGGGTCGGAATCGACTGGGGTGCAGAGGTTCTGGAGGTGACTGCAAGGGTCGGCGACCGGCTGGTGATGGCGGCCACCGCGCGGATGACCGCGCCGAAGACGGCCTACGCCTTCCCGGGCCAGGGCATCCAGCACAAGGGCATGGGCATGGAGGTGCGGGCCCGATCCAGGGCGGCGCGGTCGGTCTGGGACCGCGCCGACGCATTCACCCGGGATCACCTGGGCTTCTCGGTGCTGCACGTGGTGCGGGAGAACCCGACCACCCTGATCGCCGCCGGTACGCACTACCAGCACCCCGAGGGCGTGCTGTACCTGACGCAGTTCACCCAGGTCGCCATGGCCACGGTCGCTGCCGCCCAGGTCGCCGAGATGCGCGAGCACGGCGCCTTCGTCGAGGGCGCCATCGCCTGCGGCCACTCCGTCGGCGAGTACACCGCGCTGGCCTGCGTCACCGGTGTCTACGAACTCGAGGCGCTGCTGGAGGTGGTGTTCCACCGCGGCAGCAAGATGCACGACATCGTGCCGCGCGACGAACTGGGCGGGTCCAACTACCGGCTGGCCGCGATCCGGCCGTCCCAGATCGATCTCGACGACGCCAACGTCACACAGTTCGTCGCCGACATCGCTCAGCGCACCGGGGAGTTCCTGCAGATCGTCAACTTCAACCTGCGTGGCTCGCAGTACGCGATCGCCGGGACGGTCCGCGGTCTGGACGCCCTGGAGGAAGAGGTCGAGCAGCGCCGAGAGATCACCGGTGGCAAGCGCGCCTACATCCAGGTGCCCGGCATCGACGTTCCGTTCCACTCCGACGTCCTCAAGGTCGGGGTCGACGAATTCCGCCGCTCGCTGGAACGGATCATGCCGCCCGACGCCGACCCGTCGGTGCTCATCGGGCGCTACATCCCCAACCTGGTGCCCCGGCTGTTCACCCTGGATCGCGACTTCATCGCCGAGATTCGCGACCTGGTGCCCGCCGAGCCGCTCGACGAGATACTCGCCGACTACGACACCTGGATCACCGAGCGGCCCAGGGAGGTCGGCCGCCGCGTCGTCATCGAACTGCTGGCGTGGCAGTTCGCCAGCCCGGTGCGCTGGATCGAGACGCAGGACCTGCTCTTCACCGAAGAGGCGGCAGGCGGCCTGGGTATCGAACGCTTCGTCGAGATCGGTGTGCGGTCGGCCCCGACGGTCGCCGGGCTGGCCACCAATACCCTGAAGCTACCCGAATTCGCTTACAGCACAGTGGAAGTGCTCAACGCCGAGCGTGACGCCGCCGTGCTGTTCGCCAGCGACGAGGATCCGCCCGCCGATCCCGACGAGCCGGCGGAACCCGTCGCCGAATCGCCCGAGCCCGCCGCGTTGACCGCCGCACCGGCAGCACCCGCACAAACCTCGAATGCTCCTCGCCCCGAAGACATCCCGTTCGACGCCGCCGACGCCACCGGCGCGCTGATCGCACTGTCGGCGAAGATGCGTCTGGACCAGATCGAACCGCTGGACTCCATCGAGTCGATCACCGACGGGGCGTCCTCGCGGCGCAACCAGTTGCTCGTCGACCTCGGAACGGAACTGAATCTCGGCGCCATCGACGGTGCCGCCGAGGCCGACCTCTCGGCATTGCGCGGCCAGGTGACCAAACTGGCCCGCACCTACAGGCCATTCGGCCCGGTGCTCTCCGATGCGGTCAACGATCAGCTGCGCAGCACGCTCGGTCCGTCCGGCAAGCGGCCCGGCGTCATCGCCGAGCGGGTCACCAAGACCTGGGAACTCGGCTCGGGCTGGGCCAAGCACGTCACCGTCGAGTTGGCGCTGGGCACCCGGGAGGGCAGTAGCGTGCGCGGCGGCCCACTGGGCGGCCTGCATGAGGGCGCGTTGACCGACGCCGCAGCGGTGGACAGGGCCATCGACGCCGCGGTCGCCGCGGTCGCCGCGCGCCGCGGTGTCGCAGTCACACTGCCCTCGACGGGCGGCAACGCCGGCGGCGTGGTCGACTCCGCCGCCCTGACCGAATTCGCCGAGCAGGTCACCGGCCCCGACGGTGTGCTGGCTTCGGCCGCCCGGATGGTGCTGGGTCAGCTCGGCCTGGACGCCCCGGTCAGCGCCGGGCCCACGGCCGCCGACACCGAACTGATCGACCTCGTCACCGCCGAACTCGGCGCCGACTGGCCGCGTCTGGTGGCCCCGGTGTTCGACGCCCGCAAGGCGGTGCTGCTCGACGACCGCTGGGCCAGCGCCCGCGAAGATCTGGTGACACTGTGGCTGGCCGACGAGGACCAGGTCGAGGCTGACTGGCAGCGGCTCTCGGAGCGCTTCGAGGGCGCAGGTGAGGTCGTGGCCACCCAGGCCCGGTGGTGGCGGGGACGTGCGCTGGCCGCCGGCCGGGAGGTGCATGCGTCGTTGTACGCGCGGGCCGCTGCCGGCGCGCAGGACCCGGCCGCCGGCCGCTACGCCGGCGACGTCGCCGTCGTCACCGGTGCGTCCAGGGGGTCGATCGCCGCTTCGGTGGTGGCTCGCCTTCTCGACGGCGGCGCGACCGTCATCGCCACCACCTCCCGCCTGGAAGACGAGCGGTTGGCGTTCTATAAGTCGCTCTATCGCGACCACGCCCGCTTCGGGGCGGCGCTGTGGGTGGTGCCGGCCAACATGGCCTCCTACGCCGACATCGACGCGCTGATCTCGTGGGTCGGCAATGAACAGACCGAAAACTTTGGGCCGCAAGCAATCCACCTCAAGGACGCCCAGACGCCGACGCTGCTGTTCCCGTTCGCAGCGCCGCGGGTCACCGGCGACCTGTCCGAGGCCGGGTCGCGCTCGGAGATGGAGATGAAGGTTCTGCTGTGGGCCGTGGAGCGCCTCGTCGGCGGGCTGTCGGCCATCGGCGCTGAACGCGACATCGACTCACGGCTGCACGTGGTGCTGCCCGGTTCACCCAACCGGGGCATGTTCGGCGGCGACGGCGCCTACGGCGAGTCCAAGTCCGCACTCGACGCTGTGGTGGCCCGTTGGAGTGCGGAATCGTCGTGGGCTCAGCGCGTCACCATCGCCCACGCGCTGATCGGCTGGACGAAGGGCACCGGTCTGATGGGTCACAACGACGCCATCGTCGACGCCGTCGAGTCCGCCGGTGTGACCACCTACAGCACCGCCGAGATGGCGGCGATGCTGCTGGATCTGTGCGCGGCGGATGCCAGGGCGGCCGCAGCCGCGGCCCCGCTGACGGCCGACCTCACCGGCGGTCTTGGCGACATCGAGTTGGACATGGCCGAACTGGCCGCTCGGGCCCGCGAGGAAACGGCCTCGGCCGCAACCGATGTCGACGACGACCCCGCGGCCGGTGCCATCGCCGCGCTGCCGTCCCCGCCCCGGGGCCACCGCGGATCCCCGCCGCCGGTATGGGCCGACCTCGACGTCGATCCCGCCGACCTGGTGGTCATCGTCGGTGCCGCCGAACTGGGTCCCTACGGCTCCTCGCGCACCCGCTTCGAGATGGAGGTGGACGACGAACTGTCCGCCGCGGGCGTCCTGGAACTGGCGTGGACCACCGGGCTGGTCAACTGGGAGGACGATCCCAAACCCGGCTGGTACGACACCGCCACCGGTGACCTGGTGCCCGAGGAGGAGATCTCCGAGCGCTACCACGACGCGGTGGTGGAACGCTGCGGCATCCGCGAGTTCGTCGCCGACGGAGCCCTCTACGCCGACCACTCGGCGGATTTGCTCGTCAGCGTCTTCCTCGATCGCGACTTCCATTTCGTGGTCTCTTCGGAGGCCGAGGCCCGCGCGTTCGAGCACGCCGACCCCGAGCGCACGGTGGTGCGTGCGACCGGCGACGGCGGCGACTGGGAGGTGATCCGCAAGGCGGGCACCGAGATCCGGGTGCCGCGCAAGGCCAAGCTTTCCCGCACCGTCGGCGCGCAGATCCCCACCGGCTTCGATCCGACGGTCTGGGGCATCAGTCCCGACATGGCCGCCTCGGTCGACCGGGTGGCGCTGTGGAACATGGTCGCCACCGTGGATGCGTTCCTGTCGTCCGGGTTCACCCCGGCCGAACTCATGCGCTGGGTGCACCCCAGCCTGGTCGCCAGCACCCAGGGCACCGGTATCGGCGGCTTGACCAGCATGCAGACGATGTTCCACGGCAACCTGTTGGGCACCCCGAAGCCGAATGACATCCTGCAGGAGGTGCTGCCGAATGTCGTTGCGGCACACGTGATGCAGTCCTACGTCGGCGGTTACGGCGCGATGATCCATCCGGTCGGCGCCTGTGCCACCGCGGCGGTGTCGGTCGAGGAGGGCGTCGACAAGATCCGGCTCGGCAAGGCCGAACTGGTTGTCGCCGGCGGCTTCGACGATATGACTGAGGACGCGATCACCGGCTTCGGTGACATGGCGGCCACGGCCGACACCGAGATGATGCGCGCCCGGGGGATCAGCGACTCCAAGATCTCGCGCGCCAACGACCGGCGCCGGCTGGGCTTCCTGGAGGCCCAGGGCGGCGGCACCGTCCTGCTGGCCCGCGGCGACCTGGCTCTGAAGATGGGCCTTCCGGTGCTGGCGGTGGTGGCCTACGCGCAGAGCTTCGCCGACGGTGTGCACACCTCGATCCCGGCTCCGGGGCTCGGTGCGCTGGGCGCCGGGCTTGGCGGCCGGGAGTCGGGTCTGGCCCGTTCGCTGCGCACGCTCGGTGTGAGTGCCGACGACATCGCGGTGATCTCCAAGCACGACACGTCGACGCTGGCCAACGATCCCAACGAGACCGAGTTGCACGAGCGGCTCGCCGGCGCGCTGGGCCGGACACCGGGGGCGCCGCTGTTCGTGGTGTCGCAGAAGAGCCTGACCGGGCACGCCAAGGGCGGCGCCGCGGTGTTCCAGATGATCGGGCTGTGCCAGATCCTGCGTGACGGGGTCATCCCGCCCAACCGCAGCCTGGACTGCGTCGACGACGAACTGGCCGGCGCCAGCCACTTCGTGTGGCCGCGGCAGGTCCTGCGTCTGGGCGATCGCTTCCCACTCAAGGCGGGCCTGGTGACCAGCCTCGGCTTCGGGCACGTGTCGGGCCTGGTCGCACTGGTGCACCCGCAGGCCTTCCTGGCCACTCTCGACGCCGACCAGCGCCGGGACTACCAGCAGCGGGCCCAGACCCGGGTGCTGGCCGGCCAGCGCCGGCTGGCCTCGGCCATCGCGGGCGGCCCCCCGATGTACGAGCGTCCCCCCGGCCGCCGGTTCGACCACGACCGCCCGGAGAAGTCGCAGGAGGCGGCGATGCTGCTCGACCCGACCGCGCGCCTCGGGGCCGACGGGACGTACTCCGTTTAATTCATCGCGACGCGGTACCACCTGGTTTGATCGCAGCGCGATAGAGGTTAGGGTCTCGGCGTGCCGATAGTGGGTGTGGGGATCGATCTGGTGTTCATCCCCGACTTCGCCGAGCAGGTCGACCAGCCCGGCACTGTGTTCGCCGAGACGTTCACCCCCGGCGAGCGTCGCGATGCCGCGGACAAGAGTTCGCTCGCCGCCCGCCATCTGGCCGCCCGTTGGGCCGCCAAGGAGGCGGTGATCAAGGCGTGGTCGGGTTCGCGGTTCGCCCAGCGGCCGGTGCTGCCCGAGGGTATCCATCGCGACATCGAGGTGATCACCGACCTGTGGGGCCGGCCCAAGGTGCGGCTCACCGGCGCGATCGCCGAGCACCTCGCCGATGTGGTGATCCACGTGTCGCTGACACACGAGGGCGACACCGCGGCCGCGGTCGCCATCCTGGAGACGCCCTGACGCCTGTTTTTCGGCCGAGCAGACGCAAAGTCGCACTCTTACGGGCCGAATCGTGCGACTTTGCGTCCGCTCGCGAATCGGTAACCTCACTGCGGTGAGTGATCTGATCGCACGGGTTCACCAAGTCCTGCCCGAGGTTCGGCGCGATCTCGAAGACCTGGTGCGCATCCAGTCGGTGTGGGCGGACCCGTCCCGCCGCGACGACGTGCACCGAAGCGCCGATACGGTTGCCGCACTGTTGCGCGACGCCGGGTTCGCCCGGGTGGAGGTCGTCAGCGAAGGCGGCGCGCCGGCCGTCATCGCCCATCATCCGGCCCCGCCGGGCGCGCCAACCGTGCTGCTTTATGCCCACCACGACGTTCAGCCCGAAGGTGATGCCGCACAGTGGGATTCGCCGCCCTTCGAACCCACCGAGCGCGGCGGGCGGCTGTACGGCCGCGGCACCGCCGACGACAAGGCCGGTATCGCGACCCATCTCGCGGCGTTCCGGGCACATGACGGTCAACCCCCGGTCGGTGTGACCGTGTTCGTCGAGGGGGAAGAAGAGTCCGGATCGCCGTCGCTGCGCCGACTGCTGGCCGCCCACAAGTCCAGGCTGGCCGCCGATGTCATCGTCATCGCCGACTCCGACAACTGGACGGCCGAGGTGCCCGCTCTGACGGTATCGCTGCGCGGTCTTGCCGACTGCGTGGTCGAGGTGGCCACACTGGACCACGGCCTGCACTCCGGGCTCTGGGGCGGGGTGGTACCCGACGCCCTGACCGTTCTGGTTCGGCTGCTGGCGACCCTGCACGACGACGAGGGCAACGTCGCGGTGGCGGGCCTGTATGAAGGCAGCGCCGCACCGGTGGATCGCGGCGCCGACTGGGTGCGGACCGAATCCGGACTGCTCGACGGCGTCAGCGAGATCGGCTCAGGCACTGTGGCGCAACGGCTATGGGCCAAACCGGCGATCACCGTCATCGCCATCGACACCACACCCATCGCAAAGGCGTCCAACACGCTCATCCCGCGGGCCGGCGCCAAGGTGAGTCTGCGGATCGCCCCCGGCGGGGACGCCGCCGCGCACCTCGAGGCGCTGCGTCGTCACCTCGAGCAGCACGCCCCATGGGGGGCTCATGTCACGGTCACTCCGGGAGATGTCGGCCAGCCCTACGCGATCGACGCGGGCGGTCCGGTTTACGACGCCGCCCGCGCCGCGTTTCGTCAGGCCTGGGGCGTCGACGCGGTCGACATGGGTATGGGCGGGTCGATTCCATTCATCGCGGAGTTCGCCGCCGCGTTCCCGAACGCGACGATCCTGGTCACCGGAGTGGAGGATCCGGGCACCCAGGCCCACAGCGTCAACGAGAGCCTGGATCTGGGTGTGCTGGAACGCGCCGCTGTCACCGAGGCGCTGCTGCTGGCGAAACTGGGCGCCACCGGCGGCTAGTTGGAGAAGTAGGTTTCTCCACCCTTCGGGTACCCGCCGCCGTAGGTGGAGATGTGGACGTGGGTGTAGTGATTGGCGTCGGGGCTTCCCAGGTCGCCCATCAGATGCGGTTTTCCGCTGGCGGGACGATAGGTCCGCTGCCAGATGATGTATTCCAGTCCGAATCGGTGGGCGTTGGCCATCGTGAACTCAGCGATGCGGTCACCGAGGGCCCGTCCGGCGGCGGTGTCCCAATTCGGGATGATCACATCGATGGCCAAGCCTTGTGGGTGCCACTTCATGCTGTCCGGCCGTACCCCGCCGATTTCCCGGATCTCGGGGAACTTCGCGCTGATTGCGCGTTCGGCCAGGATCGTCTGAACCTGCAGCCCCCGCTCGTTCCCCACACCCGGGGCCAAGGCATGCCTGACTTGACTGACGTAGCTTGCCGCCACCGGTTCGGCATGGGAGGCCGCCACCAGTTGGGGCTCCCAGCTCAGGGGCTGCGGAGGGTGAACCGGGGCGGCGAACACCGCGGCCGGGACGCCGAGGGCCGCCACGAGCAACCACACCACGCGTAGAAGGGCTGTCATCGGCCTGCCTCCGGTCATTAACCCGCGCGGTTGTCGGCGATCGTTACTTGACCGTGATGTCGTTATGGCTGGTGCCGCTGTTACATGTGATGCCGGTGTTATCGTCCAGGCGTCCGGCGGTGAGGGGACATTCGACCGGCTGTCAAAAACCCCTGTGGGCAGCTGAACCGCCGAGATCGATGATCATGTGACGCCGTGACGACCCGCCAAAGCAGTCTGCACCGCCGGGGCGACCAAGCGCACCACCTCGTCCTCGGTGGCTGAGGCGAGGGGCTCCATTCGCAGCACGTAACGCGAGCTCGCCACCCCCACGACGTAGGAGATCGCAAGGGTCACCCGCATGCGGGCGTCGGGCACACGCAGTGCCGCCGCGACCCGGTCGATGACCACCGACTCCAGGAACTCGCGCAGCGCCGCGCCCGCCTTTGCGGTCCCCGCCCCGTCGCGCATCATGGCTGCGATCTGATCGCGCGTCTCGGGTTCGTCGAGCATCCGCAACGTCACTCGGACCAATCGCTCGCCGAGTCCATCGAGCCCGGGCGCCAGAAGCTGCGCGATAGCGGTCGCGGGGTCGGCGGGCAGTCGCATGGCAGCGGCAAAGAGCTCCTCGCGGTTGGCGTAGTAGCTCCGGACCAGGTCCGGTGCCACGCCGGCCGCAGCGGCCACTCCCCTGATTGTCGTGTTGACGTAGCCCCGCCGGGAGTACATCTCCCGGGCGGTGTCGAGCACGACGTGCTTGATGTCGTCGGTGTTCATCATGTCGATCTTCCCATCTCTGACGCGGCCGGCGAGGCCTTGGGCAGTCCAAGAAGATGGGAGACCTGAACCCGCCCATCTTGCGCGCTGAACCGCTTCAGGAATCGGTGCTGTTAGCGGCGATGATCTTCTGGATCAAGGTTGACGCATGTGCAGCCTTGACGTTGTACTGCGCCACCGCGATCTTGCCCTTCTCATCGACCAGGAACGTCGAACGGATCACGCCCTGCACCGTCTTGCCGTACATCTTCTTCTCGCCGAAGGTGCTCCATTCGCTCAGCACCCTCTTGTCCGGGTCGGACAGCAGCGGGAACGTCAACGCCTCGGCGTCGCGGAACTTGGCCAGCTTCTCCGGCTTGTCGGGGGAGATGCCGACCACGTCGATGCCCGACTCGTTGAGTTCGGCGAGGCTGTCCCGGAAGTCGCAGGCCTGCTTGGTGCAGCCGGGCGTGGAGGCCGCCGGATAGAAGTAGACGATGACCTTGCGGTCCTTGAAGTCCGAGAGCTTGACGGTCTTGCCGTCGGCGTCCGGCAGGCTGAAAGCCGGAGCCTTGTCGCCTACCTCGAGTCGTGCTGAGTCGGTCATGCGTATCCCTTCCTCGGCTGGGGCCCGCCCATCGGCGTTCTTCGGGCCCGCGCTGCTCTAGGGTAGTGGCGCAGTGCGGTAACTCGGACGGCGGAAGGCAGGGTGGACGTGGTGGACCGGGATCCCGAGGTCATCAAGCAGGAGATTGCCGCGGCGCGAGACCAGTTGGCCTCGACAGTCGACACGTTGGCCGAGCGCGCCAACCCCCAGCGGGTGGCCCAGGACCTCAAAGCGACGGTGCTTCGCTTCCTGAAGCAACCGGCGGTGGCCGCGACTCTCGCCGGTATTGGCGTGGTGACCGTGATTGTCGTGGTGCGGGGAATCCGCCGCTAGCCCACCGCTAGCCCGACGCGGATCAGCCGCGCCGCAGCCAGTTCCCGAGCCGGGTTGGCGACGGGCTGGCCTGCATCCCCAGCCGGCTGCAGTTGTAAATCCGAACCGGGATGTCCGAGTCGTCTTGGCGGTCGGCGGGCTGGCCCTGCGGGCCTCGCCATTCCTTCGCCATCATGCCCTCCGGATTGAATCCCATTGCCTGAGCTAATTGATGATTAGCTCTGAATCAGGATAACTCCGGTCATAACTGCATGTCAAACCGCAGATACACGCCGAAGAGTTGCCAATCAGTTATCGAGATCGGTTTGCCGGAGCGAAACCTATGGCCGGGTGCAGTGATCTCGCCAAACTGACCGACATCGGGCGGGCCACCCCCTGCAACTCGATCAAGCCGGACTCCTCGGGCCGAGCGACCAGACGTTCTGCACCGCCGGGGCGATCTACGCGGTGGGCGCGCGAACACGGCCGATAGAGGTACGAGCTGCGGCAGATCGGGTTACGTTGGCGGTCCACTTCCCGTTTCCCGGAGTCAAGCCGATGAAACCTGCTGCGATTCTCCACCACCTGGATACCGCCGTGCCGCTGCTCGGGACCCTGAGAGGCTACAACTTTTCCTGGCTCGGCAGAGATTCGATCGCTGGACTCTCGGCGTGCATCGTGTCGATCCCGTCTGTGATCGCCTACGCCGAACTCGTGAATCTGCCGCCGATCACCGGACTCTACGCGGCGCTGGCGGCGGCTGTTGGTTACGCGTTGTTTGCCAGTTCGCGGCACGTGATTGCCGGGCCGGACGCGGCCGTCTGCCTGCTCGCCGGTTCGGTGATCGTGCCCCTGGCGGAGGGTGACCCGGCGCGCACCGTCATGCTGGCGGCTCTCCTGAGCGTTCTCACCGGCGTGGTATTACTGCTATCCGCTCGACTGAAGCTCGGCGTCATTGCCGACCTGCTGTCCCGGCCGGTGCTGATCGGCTACCTCAACGGTGCGTCGCTGGTGCTGATCGCAACCCAGCTGGGCAAGATGTTCGGCATCAAGACCGAGGGCGAGCAGTTCTTCGAACTGGTCTATACGGTGATCAGAAATCTGCGGCAGACGAATCTGCCGACTTTCTTTTTTGGGGCGGTGCTCGTCGGCTTGCTGTTTGCTCTTGCGCGCTGGTTGCCACGCCTACCTGGGGCACTGGCCGTCTGTGCCATTGCAATTGCCGCCACTCCTCTCTTTGATTTGGGTAGCTACGGCATTGCGCTGGTCGGCGAAGTCCCCTCGGGCGTGCCGCACCTGACGATTCCCAGCTTCCACTGGAATGACATCGCTGCGCTCGCTCCGGCCGCCGTGGCGATCGCCTTTCTTGCCTTTTCCGATGGCATTCTGCTGGCACAGACCTTCGCCGAGAAGAACGGCTATACAGTTCAGCCGAATCAGGAACTCACAGCGCTCGGTTCGGCGAATATTCTGGCCGGCCTCTGGCAGGGTTTTCCGGTTTCCGCCAGCCAGTCGCGCACATCGATCGTCGATGCGGCCCGCGCCAAGTCCCAGGTTGCGCAGCTGGTGATGGCGGTGGGCTTGCTGCTCTTCCTGCTTTTCCTGACCGGATTGATCGCGCTGTTGCCGAAAGTGGCGCTGGGCGCGATCCTGATCGTCACCGCCATCGGCATGCTCGAGTTGGCTTCGCTGAAGGGCCTCTACAAGATCGATCGCTTCGAATGCGCGATTGCCGTGTTGGTCACCTTGACGATCCTGATCGCCGGTGTCGTCCCGGGGGTCATCTTCGGCTTGCTGTTGTCGCTGACTTCGGTGCTCGTCGAGGTTTCGCGGCCGGACGATGCCGTCCTCCGTCGCCTCGCCAGCGACGGGAAGTTCCACGATTGTCTCGTTGACGACGATGCGGAGAGCGTGCCGGGCCTGTTGGTCTATCGGCTGTACGCACCGCTGATCTTCGCCAATGCCCGCCATGTCATGGCACGCATCCGGACGCTCGTCGATGAGGCGGATCCGCCCGTCAAGTGGCTGGTCATAGATGCGCAGGCGATTCACGACATGGACGTCACGGCGGCGCAGCGTTTTGCCGAACTTCACCAGGAACTGGCCGACAAGGGCATTGACGTCAAGATCGCCGATGCGCCGCGGCCATTCAAGGAGGAACTGGCGAAGGTCGGATTGGCCGAAGAGATTGGCCGGCACGACTTCTTCGTCTCGGTCAAGAAAACGACTGAGGCCTACGACCAGGAGTTCGGTCTCGGGGGATCGCAACGCTGACGGCATCGGTGGGTGGGCCTCTTCGCGTCGGCCTTCACGCGTGCTGACCACTATCTGCGGCCCGAAGTCAGCCCGACCTCCTCCGAGTCCGAGCGGCAGGCCTG
>Ga0315293_10001794_pt1 | contig 20835 bp, 18 predicted proteins | sample YL17G13_20_MG_FD_203071 | JGI IMG/M metagenome (GOLD analysis project Ga0315293, IMG submission 203071) | Sediment microbial communities from Yellowstone Lake, YNP, Wyoming, USA - YL17G13_20 | ecosystem: Environmental > Aquatic > Freshwater > Lake > Sediment | place: USA: Wyoming | collected... | reverse complement strand
AAGGATGGGGAAGTGAAAAGCCCACAGTTTCCTGTGGGCTTATTAAGGTAATGCGGCGTTGCGGTTAGGTGGCAGTCCTGTTGTCCCGATTAGATAAGCGGTCGCTCTTCTAATCGGGAGGGGTTGAGCGGGAATGAACGCAATTTGCTCGATGGGATTAGGGTGGGGGAAAGGATTAACTGGGATGGAGTTTTTATAAGTAAGGATGGGGAAGCGAAAAGCCCACAGTTTCCCGTGGGCTTATCAAGGTAATGCGGCGTTGCGGTTAGGCGGCGGCCCTAACTTGTTTGAGGTCATGTTCGACCATGCGCTGGACCATGACTCCGAATGGAGTGCGCCGTGGATTCCAGCCAAGGTCTTGAATAGCTTTGGCCGGGTTGCCGCAGAGCGAATTAAGGTCCTTGGGGCGGTAGAACAGCGGGTTCACTTGGACTCGGACGACCCCATCAACGACCAGCTCTGTCTTATCTTCTTCGCCTAGCCAAAGCAGATCGACTTTGCCTTCGTAGGCGGCAACAAATGCGGCGGTGACGAAATCCCGTACGGAGTGCTTCACGCCAGTCGCTATGACATAGTCCTGCCATGTCCGAGGCGGTTCTGCCTGCCGCAGCATCGCCTGCATGGCGATGACGTAGTCCGGTGCGTAGCCCCAGTCCCGTTCGGCATCCATGTTGCCGAGTTCGAGCATCTCTTGCCGGTGGAGTGAGATTTTCGCCACACTTAAAGTGATCTTGCGGGTGACGAAGTTCTCTCCGCGGATTTCCGACTCGTGGTTGTACAGAATGCCGCAGGCAATACGATGGCCATGACTATGGCGGGCGTTGACCAGCATTCGATGAGCATAGGCCTTGGCACAGCCGTAGGGGCTGTTGGGCAGGAATGGTGTTTGCTCGTCTTGGGGCTGGAACTGCACTGCCGCGTCACCGAACATCTCGGAAGTGGATGCCTGATAGAGCTTGATGTCCGGATTGACCGTGCGGATGGCTTCCAATACGTTGAGCGGTCCCACGCCATTAATGGCAAGTGTTGACAGTTGAGTGTCAAACGATATGGCGACATGAGACTGGGCCGCCAGATTGTACACTTCGCTGATCTTGCTATGCTCGCGCAGGATGCGAACCAAGCTGTGCAGGTCGGTGACGTCCCCGTATTCCAGTACCAGTTGTTCGCTCTCAATATAGGATCGAAGTTCTGGGAGCCGGATATGGTTGACAGGATTGTCGTCGCTGGTGCGTCGGACAAGCCCGATGACTCGGTAGTAGCCGAGGTTCAATAAGTGGAGCGCCAAATAGGCTCCGTCCTGGCCGGTGATGCCGGTAATTAGTGCTTGCAAGGAGCACCTCCCCTCAGGTTAAGATGGGTCTAGTATCACAGAAATATAGTATGGGGGCAAGTTTTTGATGCTCTGGGGATTTGCGAATCCCAAACAAGGTTTTTATAAATAAAAAAATTCTTTCTAATTAAGACCATTCCCGATTAGATGAGCGGTCGCTCGTTATTTCGGGTACAATAATTGTATGAAAACGAGTCGCGGTGCATACATGATGATGAAGATGTTGACGAAATGGATGGATAACTCGGGAGATTTCTCATTAAATAAAAAACGTCTCGAACAGTTGGGGGTGACTGATAAACGCTCTAAACGAACTTGGGAATATCTACGAGAAGCAGGGCATGTGATTGAGTTGGGGGAGGGTAGCTTCCAAGTCAGTGATGAGGCAAAATTAGATTTACTGAAAATACTAGTCAGCCGTCGTCGGCCGGATGGAAGGTTGCGTCTAGTGATGTTTGATATTCCCGAACAACTAAAGATTAACCGTAATCTTTTTCGGAGACACTTGGCCGATTTAGGATTTTATATGCGGCAGAAAAGTGTGTGGGTGTCGCGATTACCCTGTGAGGATCTAGTGACATTAGTAGTGAAATATCATGGTCTGGGTAAATATGTAGAATTGTTTGTTGGAGGGGTTGTCCCGATTAGATAAGCGGTCGCTCTTCTAATCGGGAGGGGTTGAGCGGGAATGAACACAATTTGCTCGATGGGATTAGGGCGGGGAAAGGATTGGCTGGGAGCGGGTTTGGGGGTGGGGCGGCGCCCTGTACCGTGCTTCGCTCTGGTTCAGGGTATAATGGGGGTCGGGAGGTTTTGTATGAGGCAGGCGCTTTATCGTAAATATCGGCCAAAAACTCTGTCTGAGCTGGTCGGGCAGGAGTATGTGAAGATAACGATCGGCAACCAATTGGCGGCTGGTCAGGTTGGCCATGCGTATTTGTTTGCGGGGCCGAAAGGTACCGGTAAGACAACGGTGGCACGGATATTGGCGAGAAGCGTAAATTGTTTGGAATTAACCAATGGGGTGCCGTGTGGGAAGTGTGTTAACTGCGTCGCTTTTGATAACAATCAAATGATGGATTTGATTGAGATTGACGCCGCCTCAAATAACAGTGTCGATAGTGTGCGCGATTTAATTTCCAAGATTTCTTTGGCTCCCACATTGGGCAAATACAAGATCTATATTTTAGATGAGGCTCATCAGTTGAGTAAACCAGCCAGCAATGCATTACTGAAAACTTTAGAAGAACCACCGAGTCACGCAATTTTCGTGTTGGCGACGACGGAGCCGGATAGACTATTACCGACAATAATTTCTCGGTGTCAGCGCTTTGATTTTCGGTTTGTACCAGTGGGGGAAGCGGTGAAACGGCTGGCGGAGATTGCCAAAGCGGAAAAAATGAATATTTCCAAAGATGGATTAGAATTTATTGCTCGGCAGAGCGGCGGCTCGGAACGCGATGCTGAATCGTTATTGGAACAGGCGTCATTTATCGAGGGTGAAATTACCCAAGCGAAATTGACTGAGTGGTTAGGATTTGTCGACTGGCAAACGGTATATGAAATGACAGAATGGCTGGTGGACGGAAAAGTAAAAGAGATATTGGCGAAAATTGATGAGCTGTATCACAACGGATATGATTTGAATCGCTTGACTGCATCGTGGATGGCAATTGTCCGCCAGGTTTTAGCAGCTAAGCTCGGTAATGGCGATAGATTGCCGGTGACCAAGGAGCAGATCAACCATTTGGTCGGGTTGGCGCAAAAATTATCAGTGCAACGCACCGTAATTATTTTACAGGAACTAATGTGGGCCGGACGGGAAATGAGATCGGTAGTGGTGCCTCAAACACCGTTGGAAATCGCGGTGGTGAAGTTGGCGGCCAAGATTGAGCCGGCCGAGGACGAGGCAGACGAAGAACTGTCCAAACCGGCTGGTATGAGTGGAGGGACAAAAACGAAAGAGAATCAATCCGCCGTCGCCTCCGAGGGAGCTACGACGGACAAAACGACTCAACGGACTGGGATTGTTTTAAGCGAGATACAGGAAATCTGGCCGAGAGTACTGGAGCAGATGCGGTTAATCAGCCCGACGCTGGCGGGGATGCTGGTCAAAGCTCAAATCGGGGTGGAAAGAGACAGGGTGGTGGTAAAATTTACGAGTAAGTTCCATAAAGAAAAAATGGAGCAGCCGAGTGGTCTGGGGCTGCTGCAGCGGGCATTTCGGGAAGTCGGTTATGACTGTGCGATTGTTTGCGCGCTGGAACAAGTTATAAACGAACAGCCAGCGGACATCCAAAACGTGAGTGAGATATTCGGAGGAGTATTATGAACCAAGGTTTGCCGCCACAAAATTTAGATGCTGAAAAATCATTGCTGGGAGCGTTGCTGCTAGACAAGGATATTGTGGTACGAGTGGCGGATACAGTTAGGCCGGAAGATTTTTATGATGAACGGAATGGGTTGATTTATTTGGCAATCTTGGAATTGTATGAAGACCATCAACCAGTGGATTTGGTGACAGTGACAGAAAAGTTGTCCAGTAAGGGAAAATTGGAACAAGTGGGCGGGGCGACTAAGTTATCGGCTCTGACCGCCAGCACGCCGAGCACGGCCCACGCGGCACAATATGCTGAAATCATTGTCAATAAAGCGACACTAAGAAGATTGATCAGCGCGTCGGCTACTATCGGGGAATTGGCGCTAGCATCGGAACTGAAGCTGGATGACGCACTGGATCGGGCGGAACAGGTCCTATTCGCGGTATCGCGCAAACATTTGAAAAATAGCTTCACTTTGGTGAAGGATGTATTGAACGAGACCTTTGAACGAATTGATAGTTTGCATGAAAATCGCGGGCAGTTGCGCGGGATACCAACAGGTTTTGCTGATTTGGATAATATGCTGGCAGGACTGCAGGGCGCGGACTTGATTATCATAGCTGCCCGTCCAAGTATGGGTAAAACCTCCCTGGCTTTAAACATTGCGTTGAATGCCGCGCGGGACAGCCACTTTGCCGTTGGCATGTTCAGCTTGGAAATGTCCAAGGAACAGGTTATCGACCGGTTATTGTCAACGCAATCCGGCATTGACGCGTGGAAATTGCGGACTGGTAACTTGGGAGCTGATGACTTTGAAAAGTTGTCGGAGGCGATGGGCAAACTTGCTGATGCGCCGATTTACATTGACGATGCCGCATTTATGACGGTAATGGAAATCCGCACTAAAGCTCGTCGGTTAAAAATCGAGAAGGGCTTGGATTTGATAATTGTCGACCATATTCAGCTGATGGAAGGTTCGCGGACTTATGAAGGACGGGTGCAGGAGATTTCGGAAATTTCTCGTTCGCTTAAGGCGTTGGCGAAAGAACTGAATATTCCGGTAATCGCAGTATCACAGTTGTCACGAGCGGTGGAACAAAGGCCGAGGAAAATTCCCCAGCTGTCTGACTTGCGGGAGTCCGGTTCAATCGAACAAGATGCGGATGTAGTGATGTTTGTTTACCGCGAAGAATATTACGAACCAGATACCGAACGAAAGAACATTGCCGACATTTTTATCGCTAAACATCGCAACGGCCCAACCGGCCGGGTGGAGCTGTATTTTGATGCCAGCCGGATGACTTTCCGCGATTTGGAACGCCGGCAGACAGATGAGCCGGAAGAGCTGATGGTGGGAAGCCCGGTTTAGGTTGGAAAACAGGTATAATAATGGCGTGGACCGTCGTCATTGGCTAGTTGAGTTTTTCCGGTGGGACGCCAGGACTGTGCTGGCGGCATGTTTGGGATTGATCGTGCTGATTGGGTTCGCTTGGGCAGCAACAGAAAATAGTTTGGTGGCAAGTTTTGATTTTGGCGGGGTATCGTTGGCCGATCAGGCATCCGGGACGATTCAGGTGAAAGGCGGTTTGTCAGTATATCCTAAGACATCGGGGACATTGCAATTTGGATGGACCAGCGCCAACATTAATGAATTCGTAGACAAAAATGTCGCCGACAAAATCAAGCGCGATTACAATTCGGGCGATAACGGCTCAGTGTTTCGAATTTCCGGGCTAGATGCTGGTGTGTATAACTTTAAAGCCACCGTGGGAGCGCCCAATGTGGTACTGTCTACGCAAATGCGCAGCGGGACGCTGGCGACTAGCGTGACTACAGCTGCTGGTTCATGGCAGGTGGCAAGTTTATTAATGAATGTGGATAATTCCGGCACAGTGGATTTAGTATTTGCCAGCGCCAACCAGACAGCGCCCTGGGGAATCTGTGGACTAGCGATTTACAGCGCGGTCGGGACAATAGTACAGCCCGGTTTTGCTGTGACCATTAGCCCGACCCAGAAGATAATCCGGGCTGGTGATACGGCAGTGTTTAATGTGGGAGTAACGCCGCTAAATAACTATGGGAGCAAAGTATCAGTGCAAATCACGGGGCTGGTCACCGGGATGACGGCGGAATTTATGCCAGCCCAATTGAGCAGTCCACCCGGTACGATGGGATTGCGGTTATATACCACTAAGGCAGTCCCACCGACTGATTATAATCTGCTGGTAACGGTGAAGGGGGATGACGAGGCGGCAATGCAAAAGAATATTAATTTGAAGGTAACAGTTACGGTTGCCGGTGAAAGTGTCGTTCCCAATCTCCCCATGACCGATACTGTGACAGGAGACCAAACAGAGATAGTTCCGGATTTGCCGCCCCGCACTGCCAAAGAGGTAAGGGCAGATTTTCAAGAGATTGAATCGTTTGTTGCGGAGCAGAAGGCCAAGGCGCTGCAACGGAACAACTTTGTGGAAATAAAGGATATCGGCAATACCTTGTCGGGAGTGGCGGTGTATCAGGCGTTGCCGCCGCCTAAAACCACCACTGAATCGATTTTGCAGAAAATGGTGAGGGTCGGTATAATTGGGACGATATCAGATGCGGCACCCCAGGTTCAGCCGGCGCCCGAGAAACCGGGTTTGTGGCAGACCATTATCGAAAGCATTTTTAGGCCGGCATCTTAGGAGGAAGGAAAATCTTGAACAAAGAATTTGTCAGAGCATTTAAGGCCGAAGCTAAACGACAGGAGAATTTCACTAATTCTTTTTGGCGGCAGTTGGCGGTAATCTTAGTGTCGATCGGACTTATCAATCTCATAGGGCCTAGGATTATTTACTTTATTTCAGCCCAATAGCGGATAGTGGAGGGGAAAGCAGTGGGGGAGCTGGCGGCGCGGCTGGTTTTAAGTTGTGGGGAAACATATGTCTAAACGATCAAGAGAAAGAAAGTTAAGAAGGTTACAAGAACAGCAGACAGCGCGCGCGGAAATGCGCGAACGATATGTAATGCAGACGGCGACTTTGCGCAAGTGGGCCAGAGTGATCGGGCTGATAGCGGCAAGTTCGGTAGTGGTGGCCGGTATCGTGTTCGGTACGGTGAAGGGGATTAAAAGCATCAATCCGGTGATCAGCGGGCCATTTGGTAAGATCAAATTATCGGAGTTGAAAACCTCTCGGTTTGCCACGCTGGAAACGGATCAGGGGAATATTAAAATTGAGCTGGACAGCAAGACGACACCAAAGACAGCGGCGAATTTCGTGTTGCTGGCCAAAAGAAATTTTTATGACGGGGTGAAATTCCACCGCGTGATTAAGGATTTTATGATTCAGACCGGCGATCCCAATTCTAAGAATAATGATCCGAGCGATGACGGTACGGGTGGGCCGGGTTACCAGTTTAGGGATGAAAAAATTACCGGCGATTATTTAAGGGGGACGGTAGCGATGGCTAATTCGGGGCCCAATACGAACGGCAGCCAGTTTTTTATTGTGCACAAAGATCAGTCGGGCATGGGCAAGAATTATGTGATTTTTGGGAAAGTAGTAGAAGGAATGGATGTGGTGGATAAAATCGCTGATACGCCGGTGGAGGATAATGGTCAGGGAGAAGTTAGCCGGCCGAAAAAAGCGGTGGTGATTAATAAAGTAGTTTTAAACAATCAATAAAACGAAATGGTATTTGATAAAGCGAAAAAAATGTGGCAGTTACAGAGCAAAGCTCGAGCAATCCAGAAAGAATTGCGGGAGTTGCAGTTCGAAGGAGTGGAATTGGGCGGTAAGGTTAGGGTGGTAGTGGATGGCGAGCAAAAAGTGCAGTTAGTGGAAATTGCGGAAGAATTGCTGTCCCCGGGTGAAAAACTGGCGGTAGAGAAATTTATCCGACAAGCGGCTAATGCGGCTATTACGAAGGCACAACAAGCTTCGGCACAAAAAATGAAAGGTGTAGCGAGCGATTTGGGTTTGAATATATAGAGAAATAGTATCTAGAGTAAACACAGTGCAGATCTTGCCTAAATCTATTGAGCGGTTAATTAATGAACTCAGCCAATTACCGGGCATCGGTCCGAAGACGGCCTCGCGGCTGGCTTTTTATTTAATACGCAATAGTTCGGTGGATGCCAAAAGTTTAGGCGAGGCATTTAATAACTTAAAAGAAGATATTGTTTATTGTTCAATCTGTCACAATATTGCTGACCAGGATCCGTGCAAGATTTGTGAGGACAAAACGCGGGAGCAGTCGATGTTAGCAGTGGTAGAAGAGCCGCTGGATGTGATGGCGCTAGAACGAGCGGGATTTACTGGTTTGTATCATGTATTGGGCGGGCGGATTTCGCCGTTGGACGGAGTCGGTCCCAATGAATTGCAAATTGAAAGTTTAAGAATAAGGCTGACGGAACATCCGGAAGTTGATGAAGTCATCATTGCCACCAACCCGAATGTAGAGGGGGAGGCAACGGCTACTTATCTGATAAAAATTCTTGCTCAGAGCGGGAAAAAGATAACTCGGATTGCTCGGGGGTTGCCGATGGGTGGAGATTTAGAGTATGCCGATGATTTAACGCTGACACGAGCACTGGAAGGGAGAAGAGAAGTCCATGAGATAATTGGTTCGGACTTATGAGAAATAAACTTCCGTTTTTACTGCAGGGGCTGTTCGTGGTGTTTTTGTGGTCGGCCTCAAAAATAGTTTTAAAAATGGGGTTGGAAGAGATTCCGCCGTATTTCTTTGCGGCCGTTCTGCAATTGGTCGTGTTTGGCGTGTTGTTAGTTTACATGTGGTTTGAAAAAGAAAAATATTCCTTTAAACTTTCCAATAAAGACAAATATTTAATGGTATTTTCAGGAGCGGTTGGATACGGTGCGGCGACGTTGTTTGTAATGATCGGTTTGCAATATGTCACCGGCGCGACAGCTGGTTTAGTAGCGGCTACCAGCGTGTTGTTTAATTTATTAATGTCGAGGATATTAGTTAAAGAAAAACCACGCCTGGAACAATATCTGGGCGTGATCGTGCTGGTAGTGGGGGCAGTGGTGTTCCTCGGTAATCAGATATTGGGCGGCACATTGCTGGGAATCGCGCTGTTATTGCTAGCGGAAACGGCTTATGCCTTTAACAATTCCATCAGCCGGATGATTGCTAAGGCCCATACCGATAATGTAAGCCTGCCTCTGATTTTAATCGGTAATAGTGTGGGCGCGCTAGTATTGGTACCTATTGGACTGTTATCAGATGGACTGCCAACGATTGTTTGGGATGCAAGAATGATGATCGGTTTATTGGTGGTTGCCCTAATCTTTGCCTTTGGCGGGCTGATGTGGAACAACGTGCTGGATAAGTTGCGAGTGATTGAGGTGTCGATTTTAAGTAACACAATGATTGTTCAGGTGGCGATTTTGTCGGTTATCTTTTTGCACGAAACGCTAACACCACATAATGTCTTCGGCGGTGTAATAGTGTTGTTGGGGGCATTGATTGTGGACGGACGGTTGATTTTCCCGAGGATGTTTTTAAAATTGGCATAAATGCACTCGGAGGGACAAAACCAAAAAAGGTTTTTTCCCTTCCGACGGTCCGATAAATCGGACCTGCCTCCCTTTTTTAAGGAGTTCGCAGTCCGAAGTAAATTCGAGACTGCTCACGGAGTAGAATAAATAGGGTTGAAAAGTTGAAAGATGCTAAAAATATTTAATACTTTAGGCCGGAAGAAGCAGGAGTTTAAACCGATAAAGCGCGGGCAGGTTTCGATATACACCTGTGGCCCGACCGTTTATCAATACGCGCATGTCGGGAACCTGCGAGCGTATTTGGCAGAAGATATTTTGCGCCGAGTGTTGGAATACAACGGCTACAAAGTGAAACAGATAATGAATATTACAGATGTTGGGCATCTGACTTCTAACGCGGACACCGGCGAAGATAAAGTAGAGCGGGAAGCAAAAAGAGAACACAAAACCGCGAAAGAAGTCACTAAGTTTTATGCGGACCAATTCGTGAAGGATATTAAGGCATTAAATATTGAGTTACCGGTAAAATTTGCGTGGGCAAGTAAATATATCAAAGAACAAATTGATTTAATCAAAAAGTTAGAGAAAAAGGGATATACATATAAAACATCTGACGGAATTTATTTCGATACCGCCAAGTTCAAGGGATACGGTAAGCTGGGGAAGGTTAGTACCGGTAGGGCACGAGTGGTGCATAGCAAGGAAAAGAAAAGAGAGACGGATTTTGCGCTGTGGAAATTCTCTTTGGGAGAAAAACGGCAGCAGGAGTGGAAATCTCCATGGGGCATCGGATTCCCCGGCTGGCATATTGAATGTTCGGCGATCTCGACCAAAGAGTTGGGCCAGCCATTTGATATTCACACCGGCGGTGAAGATCATATTGCCATTCACCACAATGATGAGATCGCGCAGAGCGAAGCGGCATATGGCAAACCGCTGACGCATTATTGGTTCCATAACGCATTTATGGTAGTGAACAGAGCCAAGATGGCCAAAAGCGCCGGCAATTTTTATACCCTATCCGATTTAAAAAAACAGGGGATTGAGCCAATGGCCTTTCGATATTTGGCAGTTTCCAGTTACTATCGACGGAAGCTGAATTTTTCCAAGTTGGCATTAGTAGGAGCGCAAAATTCGTTAAATAAATTGCGAGCGGTGTTTGATAGAAGGACAGGGGATGGGAAAGTCTGCCAAGTTCATAGGCAAAAGTTTTTGGCGGCGTTCAACGATGATTTGAATATGCCAAAGGCGATAGCAGTAGTTTGGGATCTGGTGAAATCGAAAAAATCGCTGGCCGATAAACAAGCTACTTTGCTCGATTTCGATAGGGTTTTAGGTTTGGGGCTAAGAGATTACAAACCAGTCATAATTCCAGCCGAAGTAAAGAAACTGGTGGCCGAACGTGAAAAAGCCCGCAAAGCCAAGGATTGGGCAAAGGCAGACCAACTTCGTAGACAGATCAATAAGCGGGGATACAACGTGAAAGACACCCCAACAGGCCCCAAATCATATATAATTGGGGTATGAATGAAGAAAGATACAATTACGCCCGAGATGGCTTTGTGTACCTTTTGAGTTACGCTACGCTGCTGATCAGTAGTGTCGCTTTGAATTTCTTACTTAAGGCCATCGTCAATAAGTTTATTCCGGATGCGCTGTCGAACACGGGAATGATGTTGTCCGAAGAGGCGGTGATCGGTTTTATGGCTGCGGTGCTGATCGCCTTCCCGATCTTTGCTTATCTTAACTTTACGGCCAACCGAATGCTCAAGACCGGCAAGATGAAACCAGATTCCGGTGTGCGGAACTGGCTGCTATATATCACTATGGTGGTGGTCATCCTGGTTATCATCTGGCAGATCATTCAGCTCTTTATGGGATTTTTGAACGGCGCATTGGTGGCACAGTTCATCATCCACACGCTGATCACTTTAGCGATCGCCGTGACGGTGCTGGGTTATCAGTGGTGGCATTTAAGAACTTTTAGCCCCCATCACGAACCAAAAGTGGGTACAGGATTTAGGATCTTTGAATGGATAGTTTTTATCGTTGCGGCCGGGGCCGTGATCGGTAGCTTCTTTATTATCGGGAGCCCCGCTACTAGACGAGCAAAAAGTTTAGATAATACTCGGGTAGAACGGTTGTCCAGCATCCAATCAGCCATCCAGCAATACTATGGCTTTAAGAGCGGCCCGGGCCATCAGAAATTGCCAGCCAGCTTCGATCAGTTAGTGGCCGATGCAAATGTGTATATTGCCCCCGATGGGCTGATCGATCCGACAACTAAGCAGCGGTTTGAGTATAAGGTGACCGGAGCTAAGGCCTATGAGTTGTGTGCTACTTTCGAAACGGTATTCTCTAAAGACAGCCCTGATAGCGGGAATTCCATCGTGCCCATAACTGAACCAGCCAGCTCGGCTCAGCGATTTTATCATAGGACCGGCCGACAGTGTTTTCCTCTGACCGTCAGCGTAAGCCAATAGTGTTCTGACTTAGCTCCAGTAGGTCTGAAATGTTGGGGCGGTTTTTATTTATTTATTCCCTTGTTTGAACCAGATGAAAGACATCAAGATGGGCAAGAATCCGGCGATGGTAACACCAACCATTGGCAGGTAGAAGTTAATTGGTGTTGGTAAGAATGGCGAGAGTAGAAATAACACGCCGCCGATGGCGAAAGTGTAAGCGCCTAAGCGATGGGTTTTTTGCCAATTAGTTTCATTATCCAGCGTCCAAGGCGTGCGGATGCCCATAAAGAAATTGGACTTTACTTGAGTGAGGTAGTTGCCAATAAACAAGAAGAGTACTCCAACTGTTACGGGAATAATCTTATCGATAGCTACTGGATTATTGGTAACAGCAGCATAGGTGGTTAAGCCATACATGAACGCGAAGAAGACCATCATAAAGTTGCGGATCATCTGGTAGAATCCCCATGATTCGATGAAATGCTGACGACGCGGTTCAATATGGGGCAACAACAAAAACAGCAGATACATTCCAACCATCATCCCCGGAAACATCAACATGTGTTCCAGTGGCGTAGTCCAACCATCAACTTGTCCGCTGATGCCCCAATGGGAAGGCACTCGAGCGGGAAGCAGAGGATAGACCCAGATTGCCGCGATAATGACTGCGACAATGAGCAGTAATGAGAGCCATTCGGTTTTGAATGTAAAGCGAATTTTTTGCATAGTTTCTCCTTTCTTATCCGTCAGGTGACGGATAATCCTGCTGGATTACTTAAATCCTTCTAAAAAGTTATTGATTATGTCGTAGAAAACGGTGGTGTTGAGCGAATAGATGATGTTTTGGCCTTGTTTTTGGGATGTGATGAGATTGGCCTGTTTCAGGATATTTAAATGATGGGACAGGGAAGGGCCAGAGATAGGGAAGTGGAGACCGAGCCGGCCGGGGGTTAAATCATGATTTTTTAAATGTTTGAGAATCTCCCGCCGAGTCGGGTCTGATAAGGCCTTGAAAGCCAGAGAAACATCTTTGATAGCCATTTATGTATTTAGATATTTAGCCAACTATCTAAATAATATCAAGAGGGAGAAGGGGTGTCAAGCAGTGAGCAATAAAACTTTTTGAAATAAGATATAATGGGACTGGTTCTGGTTATTTTCGGCTTTTGTAAAATCCTGGTTTTTGTTAGATTTCATTTAGTTTAATGGGGCGTAGCCAAGTGGTAAGGCAACGGGTTTTGGTCCCGTGATGCGAAGGTCCGAATCCTTCCGCCCCAGCCAAAAAGTAGTTCCTTCGGGACCAATGTGAAAATAATAGCAGAGATCAGTTGTCCCCATAGCGAGTTATTGACTTGTAGCGTAGTTGGCCAATAATTAAGTTGTTATACCAGTTAATTCATGGGGATCCCACACATGGCAAGAAAAAAGAAGAAGGCGGCCAAGAAGAAGAAGAGATAGTTCTTCTGGCTATTTGGAATTATAAATAGACAAAACGGCGGGCAACTGCCGTTTTGTTGTGATTTGTTATAATAGGGGTATGAAAAAAGATTTGTTGATTTTGCAAAGTTATCTACTGTCGATTGGGGTAGTGTTCGCTGGTTACAATTTTGTGGACTTGGTTCATCGCTATTTGGTGCAGGGCGGTTCGTTCGTGAACTTTAGGATTCCTGGCGGGTTGGTGAACCCACTTCTGTCCCCATGTTTTTGGGGGTTAGTAGTATTCGTGGTGGCATTGGTTTGGGCAATTATTCTGCGAATTAATTACAGCAGAACAAGCCAATATCGATTGATTTGGTTGTTAACGGCGGGAGCGATGTTCGCGTGGGGGAATTATGCGTATGAACTGGCACGCATCGCGCAGGCAAAGGCCTGCAATTTGGGCTGTACGCCTGGCTACTTTGGGATCCCAGAATTCACCAGCTGTGTGGTAGGAGCAACACTCTTTACCCTAGCTCTGATTGTGGCGCTGGTGCTTCGCAAAAAGGGATAGAGGGAACCAACTTGCTCGATGTGCCATAATTAGCTCATGGCGGCTTTTTGGTGGATTGTATGGAGCTTGGCTCTGGTTAGTGCTATCTCGCTGGTGGGCGCGGTGTATTTGTTGTGGAAACAGAAGCTGGTGGAAAAATGGCTGCCGGTGATGGTGGGATTTGCCACGGGGGCACTACTAGCAGTAAGTTTTTTTGATTTGATGCCAGAAAGCTTTCATTTACTGGGCGGCCGAGCACCGGCATACATCTTGGGCGGGTTATTGATGTTTTTGATATTTGAGCAACTGTTGCACTGGCATCACGAACATCGTAACGGCTGTGACGATTGCAGGCCAAAAAAAGTCACCGGTTATTCAATCCTACTAATAGACGGATTGCATAATTTTCTGGACGGCGTATTAATCGCGTCGGCTTTTTTAACCAGTCCAGCGTTGGGTGTGGCAACGACGACGGCGGTGATTATTCATGAGATTCCCCAAGAATTGGGAGATTATGCGGTGTTGATACATAGCGGGTTTAAACCTATCAAAGCGTTGGGGTGGAATTTAATTTCAGCGCTGACGGCGTTTGTGGGCGGGTTGTTAACCTATTTTTTCTTGAACAGTGCAGAAAAACTGGTGCCATATTTCGTGGCGGTAGGCGCCGGCGGGTTGATGTATATCGCATTGGTGGATTTATTGGGCGAGATTCGGGCTCATAGTAGAGCCAATGAGAGATGGACGCAGATTTTTGCGCTCCTGGTAGGTTTGGCAGTGCTGGTGACAATAATGCGGGTATATGCGCACTAATAAAAAATATTTAGAGCTGGCAGCGGCTTACTCGGGTAAAACAAGATTTGATTTTCTAATAAAAAGGATTACCACATTAAAAGTCGGCGGATCGGCTGATGCACTGGTGGAAGCCGATACTAATGAAAAGTTAACAGAAGTTTTACGATTAATTCGCCGACTGGATTTACCATATTTTGTGATAGCCGGGGGCAGCAATTTACTATTCTCTGACAAGGGGTTCCGGGGCGTGGTCGTCCACTATACGGCTGATAACATCAAGCTGGGTAGAGGAACGGTAAAGGTTGATGCCGGGTGCAGTTTGGTTAAACTGGTTCGGTATTTGGCAAATAAAAATTTTGGTGGATTGGATTTTCTAGCGAACATCCCCGGTAGTGTTGGGGGAGGAGTGGTGGGCAACGCTGGGTGTTATGGCAAGGGAATTGGCGAATATGTAGCGGCAGTAACAATTTTTAATATGAAAACAAGTGGAGTCGAAGAACTGTCGCCTAAACAATTGGAGTTTTCTTATCGTAATTCGTTATGTAAAGCCAAGCCGGAATGGGTTGTCACAAGAGTAAAATTAAAAGTGATTTCAGCGAAGAAGAAAGAGATTTTAAAAGCGATTGAGGCCGAGCGAATGGAGCGGTGGCAAAAACACCCGCAGCAGCCCTCGGCGGGAAGCTTCTTTAAAAATCCTCCGGGGCAAGCAGCGTGGAAGTTTATTGATGCGGCAGGGCTTCGCGGGAAAAAGATCGGTGGAGCCAGAATCTCTGCCAAACATCCGAATTTTATTATCAACGACGGAGGGGCAAAGGCGGCAGATGTAGTGAGATTAATGCAGTTGGTACAGAAAAAAGTGCTCCAGCAAAGTAAAATTCGATTGGAGCCAGAAGTGAGGCAAGTGAGTGAGTTGGGCGTGGGGGTTTGACAAAAGCCAGTTTTTTTGGTATAATCAAAAAGAAATCAAAAACAAATGTCAAAAAACAACTGCTTTAGGTTAGTGTATCGGAAAAACCAACGCCGGTCGGGTACGGCGGTTTTGATATTTCCAGGGCTGATTCCGACTTACTCAGACCTTGATGGCGAGACACGGCTGTTTTCTCAGTTTGGTGATGTGCTCGAATTTCATTACCCGGAGAAGCGTGAGGACATTATAGAGCTTTACCGAGATGTAACTGATACCATTAGAAAATTAAAATACCAGAAGATAATTTTATTAGGGGTGTCATTTGGCGGTACATTAGCATACTTACTGATGCGTTACTGGCGTAAGCAGCGGCTGAATCTAGGATTGGCTTCATTCGTAGTATTGTCAACGCCGTTCGAACCGACCAATCTGACCCCCCGTTCGCAGTTCCAATTGGACTTCGGAGTGACTTTGGATAAATATGCCCGCAAGGTGTTTATCTGGGTAGTAAGAGTGTTGAAGTTCATTTGGCGGTTTAGTTTCGGATTTGCCTGGCGGCGGTATGCCGAAGAAAGCACTCTCCAGCAGACCGTCAATGGTGTTCGGATGGGCTATATTTTGCGTCAGGACTGGGTGGTCAAGGACAAATTTTTTCAGGTGCCTGCTCTGTTGTTAAATACCCAAGACAGCATGGCCGACCCATTTGTACTGCGGGAAAATGAGTTGGACTTTTTGGATATTTTCCCGCATGGACGGGTGATGCGGGGGTTGAAACATCATGCCGATCTTAATGGCATTGCACCAACAATGGCTCGGCAGGTGGCCGACTTTATTCGAGTGTCTCTAAGAGAGCAAGGCCGCTAAAAAATGGTCTAGGATACTCTGCTTGGCCACCTTGAAAAAGGCGGTTTTTTCAGATATAGTAGGAGGGTAGGAACAGGTTTTTTAGAGACCATGAAATTTGAGGAAGAAATAACCGATAATGAAGCCAAGGAAATCGAAACCGAGGCGAACCAAATGAAAAAATATCGCCGGTCCAGGGCGCCGGGTCTGTTGTTGACCGTCTTTGGCGCGCTGATCGTGGTACTGATCGGCGGGCTGGCTTCGTATTATTATTACACTTTCCAAAGTCAAGGCGCGGCGGGTGAAAAGACATTGAAACGGGTGTGGACGGAAACGGTGGACAATACAAATGCTTTGCTGACGCAGTTTGGCACCATCGATACATTTGATAAATTGGGCGAAACGGGTGATAGTTCACTGATCAAGGTCGTAAACAGCGCCAATCAAACAATCCGAGACGGATTGTATGACATTAAGGCGCAGGCCGGGTTAAGCATTAAAGCCAGCACCGTTGCCAGCAAGCTGAGCATTTTTCTGGACGATTACAGCGCAATGTTGACGGAATTAAAGCGAGTGAGTAATCGGGTGGCTGATATCAGCGATAAAAAAGAATTAGATATACTGGGCGCCGCTGGTGATCAAATGTCAAAGTCCTATGATGAACTGCTGTTGGTTGGCAATGGGATTATTCAGGCAAAGCTGCCGCGCGCGGTTTTTGATCTGCCAAGTGAGGTGGATACTCTGCTCGCTAAGAAGATAGATGAGGGGGGAACCCAGAGCGAACAGCAGAAAGCTGCCCAGCAGGCCACCGAACAGGTGGTGTCCCAATTTGTGCAGGCCTGGCAGAACCGCGATCCAGACGGAATGTCGAGCAAACTAACTCAAGGCGCGAAGACCGAGTTTAAACCGGGGATCGTGGAAGATTCAACTGACATTACCAGCTTCAGGATCACCGGCTCGACGGTACTGGAAGATTTAAGCAAGGCCACTATCGCGGGCCAGCTAGAGAAACAAACGCCGGATAAAAAGAAATTAACTGAAAATTGGGAATTCATCGTACTGCAACAGGGTGATAAATGGCTGATAGACAAGTGGCAACAGAAAACTTAGAATAGGTGGTAGCCAACTCGTTGGGAGGCTTTGCTGGTGATGGGGCAGAGGTTGGTGTTGAGTGAAGTGAGATTTTTATGCGTGAAGAAAAGGATACAAGTATTGGCAGGGTAAATCTGCGGCCGATTGGCATCGAAATGAGGCAGTCGTACTTGGATTACGCGATGAGCGTAATCGTGGCTCGGGCCCTGCCGGATGTACGGGATGGAATGAAGCCGGTGCACCGGCGGATTTTGTATTCGATGGGGGAAACCGGTCTGCGCCACAATGTTAAATATAAGAAAAGCGCTGAAGTGGTCGGTGCGGTAATGGGTCTCTACCATCCGCATGGCGATATGGCGATTTACGACACATTGGTGCGTTTGGCGCAGGCGTGGAGTATGCGTTACCCCCTGGTGGACGGCCAGGGTAACTTTGGCTCGGTGGACGGCGACGGTCCGGCGGCGATGCGTTATACCGAAGCAAGAATGACAGCGATCGCGGAAGAGGTATTGGCTGATTTGGATAAGGATACGGTGGATTTTCACGACAACTATTCCAATACTCGGAAAGAACCGGATGTTTTGCCAACTAAGATCCCCCAGTTGCTGTTAAACGGAACGATGGGGATCGCCGTGGGGATGGCTACCAATATCCCGCCCCACAACCTGGGCGAAATGATGGGGGCAATCGTTCATTTAATTGATGAGCCAGAAGCTGATGTTAATAAGTTAATGGAATTTATTCCGGGACCGGATTTTCCGACCGGCGGAATTATTTTTAATCCGAAGGACATTCGGGAAGCATATGAGACCGGCCACGGTAAAGTGGTAATGCGAGCGGTAGCGGAAATTGTGGAAGACGGCAATGCCCACCAGATCATAATTTCTGAATTGCCGTATCAGGTAAATAAGGCAGAACTGGTGACGAAGATCGCCGAGTTGGTGAAGACAAAAAAGCTAGTTGGAATTGCGGATTTACGGGACGAGTCAGACAGGGATGGGATTCGGGTGGTGGTGGATTTGCGCAAAGACGCTTATCCCAAGAAACTCTTGAATCAGCTGTTTAAGATGACGCCGCTGCAATCGACTTTTCATGTGAATCTGCTGGCGTTGGAGAACGGGATTCAGCCGAAAGTATTTACGCTAAAAGAAACGTTGGTCGAATTTTTAAATCACCGCCGGGTAGTAGTGACCCGCCGGACCCAATTTGAATTAACCAGGGCAGAAGAGCGGGCGCATATTCTGGAGGGGTTGAAAATCGCATTGGATAATCTTGATGCGGTGATTTCGACCATTAAGAAGTCGGCTACCAAGGAAGAAGCCCATGCCAATTTGATGAAAAAGTTCAAACTGACTGAACTGCAGGCATCAGCGATTTTGGAGATGAGATTGTCAGCATTGGCCGGACTGGAGCGGAAGAAAGTCGAGGACGAGTATGTTGAGAAACAGAAATTGATTGCTGAATTAAGGACTATTCTGAAAGATCCGAAGAAAATTGATGTACTGGTCAAAGAAGAGTGTCGGGAAATCAAGGAAAGATACGGCGACAAGCGCCGGACTCAGTTAAGCGGGAAAACGGTGGGTGATTTCACGGATATGGATTTAATCCCGAATGAAGAAGTAGTGGTAACGATGTCGGTAGGCAATTACATCAAACGGCAGTCAATTAGTGAGTATCGGACGCAACGCCGCGGCGGTAAAGGCGTAATCGGGATGACCACCAAAGAGGAAGACCAGATCAGCACGATTCAGGTGGCAAAGAACCATGACGATATTTTGTTCTTCACTAATCGCGGGCGGGTATTCCGGCAAAAAGTGTTTGAGATCCCCCAGGCATCCAGAATTGCCCGCGGGACGGCAGCGGTGAATGTGATCCAGCTAGCGCCGGAAGAAAAAGTGACCGCCCTGTTAGCAATGCCAGAGCGTGCTTGGCAAGGCGACTTTGTAATGATTACTAAACAAGGCGTGATTAAAAAAACTGCGACCGCCGCATATGCCAATATTCGGAGTAATGGTTTGATCGCCATTAAGTTAGACGAGGGTGATGAATTGAAATGGGTGCGTAAGAGCCAATCGGATGACGAGGTTATGATTGTGACAAAAGACGGCCAGTCGATTCGGTTTAAGGAAAGCGATGCCAGACCACTGGGACGGTCAACGCGAGGAGTGCGAGCGATCAAACTGCGCAAGGGAGACGAAGTAATTGGCGCGGATGTAGCCAAGAAAGGCGTACCAGCGGCATTGTTTGTGGTTTCGGCAAATGGTTTGGGCAAGCAAACTTTGTTATCACAATATACTTTGCAACACCGAGGCGGAGTGGGAATCAAGACCATGCAGACCACTGCCAAGACCGGTTCAGTAATTGGGGCAAAACTGGTTGAGAGAAGTTTGAAGGCGGATATGATCATTACTTCCACAGATGGTCAAATTATCCGTTTGCCGTTCGGAAGCGTACCGACGCTCGGTCGGGCTACTCAAGGTGTGCGGCTGATGCGGATGAAAACCGCAACTGACAAGGTGGCATCATTCACGGTTTTGTTTATGGAAGAGGCGGATGGCAAGTTGAGCAATCCCAATGTAGAGTTGTCTGAACAAGAGCTGGCTAAATTGCCGCAGCCGGTAGTGCATGAAGCTGAAGCGGAAGAAGTGATTAAAGAGGATGAAGTTGAAGAACCTGAAATGGAGAAAATCGAACCGACTAAAGTCACTAAAGCCAAAGCTGAAAAGCTAAAGTCAGTGAAAACAGCGGTAGTTAAAAAAGTTACAATCCAACCTGTGGCGAAAAAAGTCACCAAACCAGCCGCTAAAAAGACGATCGTTGAAGAGAACGTCAAACGTTCTGCACCGGCACCAGTTTTCAAGAAGAAGGTTTTGTCTAAGAAACCAGCTACCAGACCGGCGTCGAAGAAATCCGGTTTCACAACGAGGAAACTGATTAAGCCGACGACCGGCAAGATGACATCACGGTTACAAGTTGGGAGGGCCCAGCAGAAAGGGTTTATTCGAAGGAGGTTAAAGTAAAATGAAGTTCACTAACATTTTGCATTGGACATATTATTTTGATGATAACCTGACAATGACTTTTTTGGGCTGGGGATATTGGGTTATCTTGGGGTTGTTAGTTTTAATGATAGTGGCAGCAATTGTCGTGCCACATAAAACCAAGAAATTACCGTTCTTACGGCGGCAGGTCGTCTTGAAGTCAGCTGCTGCGGCTAGTATCTTTGGCTGGCTGATGTTGGTTTGGCTGTTTTTCCGATATGAGGGTATCCGGTATTTGTCGTGGAGGTTGTGGGCAGTGCTGTTGATTATCTATGCAATTGTTCAGATCGGATTAATAGTGAAGTTTGCCAAATTTGATTTTCCCAAAAAGCGGGCAGGCAAGATTTCCGGACAGGAGAAGGAAAAGTATCTCAAAAGGTATTTAGATAAAAAATAAACAGCCAAAGTGGGCTGTAGAGAAGAAGAAGGCCTAATCGGAGGTCACTTTTTTGGGTATCCAGAGCCGCTTTCTTGATCAGATGGATGATGCTTTCTTCTGTGGCAATAGGATAAAAAGAGCCTCCGGCTTAGGTGCCGGAGGCAAGACGGTTCGAAGGGTCCAAACAGA
>Ga0315293_10001791_pt1 | contig 20853 bp, 19 predicted proteins | sample YL17G13_20_MG_FD_203071 | JGI IMG/M metagenome (GOLD analysis project Ga0315293, IMG submission 203071) | Sediment microbial communities from Yellowstone Lake, YNP, Wyoming, USA - YL17G13_20 | ecosystem: Environmental > Aquatic > Freshwater > Lake > Sediment | place: USA: Wyoming | collected... | reverse complement strand
CGATCCGGATCGAAGGGGAGTTCGCCTTCGGCAACCTGAGCCAGGAGACGGGCGTCCACCGGCTGGTCCGCATCTCCCCGTTCGATGCCAACAAAAGGCGCCACACCTCCTTCGCAGCCGTTTTCGCCTATCCCGAAGTGGACGATACGGTCGAGCTCGACATCAACCCCGAAGACCTCAGGATCGATACTTACCGCTCCTCCGGTAAAGGCGGCCAGCACGTCAACACAACCGATTCCGCCGTCCGGATCACCCACAACCCGACCGGGATCGTCGTCCAATGCCAGAACGAAAGATCGCAGCACAAAAACAAGGCCATGTGCATGAAGGTCCTGACCTCCCGCCTTTACGAGATCGAGAAGAAAAAGAAAAGGGAGAAGATCGATAAGATGGAGGACCTCAAGTCCGAAATCGCCTGGGGCAACCAGATCCGGTCCTACGTCCTCCAACCCTATCGCCTCATCAAGGACACGAGGACCAAGCTGGAGATCGGGGACGTGGACCGGGTGCTCGACGGCGACCTCGACGAGTTCATCAAAGCGATGCTCGTCCTCCGGAAGAAGACCGCCCAGGGATAGCACCGAAATAAGAAAACCACCTGGAGGATACGCTTATGGCCAAGAACCAAGCGAACGATGAAATCAAGGAATACCTGCCGCCCCTGGAATTCACGTCTTTGGTCTTTCCGTTCTACACCCAGGCGCTCATCAAGCTCGGCATGATCGAAGACCCAATCTCGGGACAGGTATCCGGGAACCCGGAACTGGCCAAGAGACTGATCGACCTCATCGACTTTCTCAAGGACCGGACCAAGGGCAACCTGGAGCCCGATGAGGAGAAATTTTTAAAGGCCTGCCTTTCCCAGCTCAAAATGGGCTACCTCAAACAAATCAACGTCGTGAAAGCCTGAATCTATGAGGGTCTTCAACGGGTTCAAGGAAGTGCCTGCCTTTCCCCGGGGCGCCGTCGTCGCCGTAGGTAATTTCGACGGAATTCATCTCGGCCACCGGAAGATCCTCGAACGCATCCTTGAGCTGGCCGCAAAGAAAGGACTCTTTGCGCTGGTCCTAACATTCTTTCCCCATCCGGCGCGATCGTCGAACAAGCGGGACGTCTCGCTCATCCAGACGCTCGGCCAGCGCCTGGAGGGTCTCCGCGGGGCCGGCGTCAAAGGGGTCGTTGTGATCCCACTCGGCCGCGGATTCCGGCGTCTTTCGGGCCGCGCCTTTGCCGGGCACGTGCTCAAGGACCGTCTTCACGCCGGGGAAGTCGTGGTCGGCGAGAACTTCCGCTTCGGCAAGGACCGACGGTGCGGCGTTGCCGAGCTCACCCGGCTGGGCCGAGAGCTCGGCTTCGGCGTCCACGCGGCGCCTCCCGTTGAAAACGCCGGCGAGATCGTCAGCTCCAGCTTGATCCGGCATGAACTCGCCAAAGGGAACGTCGAAAAGGCCACCGAGCTCCTCGGAAGGCCTTACGAAATCGAAGGTTGCGTCGTCACGGGAGAGTCCCGCGGCCGTGTCCTGGGCTTCCCGACGGCCAATATCCATACAGCCAACGAGATCCTTCCCCGAGGGATATTCGTGACGCTGGCCGTCACGGCCTCGAAGTCCCTCCCTTCCGTGACCAACGTGGGCGTTGGCCCGACCTTCGGCGGCCGTCGTCTCGAGGTCGAGGCCCACATCCTCAACCATAAGGGAAACCTTTACGGCCGGACCGTCAAGCTCCGGTTCCTGAGAAAGCTCCGGAACGAAAGGAAATTTGGGACCTCCAAGGCCCTGGTCGACCAGATCGCCCGCGATGTCGCCGAAGCCCGCCGCTATTTTCGATTAGGGGATTAATAAGATTCAAACTCAAGGCCTTCGATTTTTGTGATGGGAGGGCGTGGGGAAGGGCTGCAGCGACCATGCGGAGATCAGCCTGAGACGAGTGTCCGACGAGGGCAGCCGCAGGCCTCCGATGGCCCAAGGCTCCGAGGATGGGTTTCCTTCAGCTTATTAGATTAGCCTGGAGTCTTGGGCCTGAGGAGCCGAGAAGGACGCAAGTCTCAGGCGTTTCTTGATCGGAGCGGGAGCAAAGCCCTTCGCCATGCCCTCTTCTTAACATCACGGAAATCGAAGGCTTCAATCGGGGAGATTCCTTGACATTATCGGGCAAATATAGGATGTTCATAGGGGAAAAAAGGAGTCGGATATGGAAGAGAAGATCAAGGCGAGAATCATGGACGCCGGCAAGATCCGGAGGTGCCTCTACAGGATGGCCACCGAGATCATTGAGCGCAACCGCAACCTGAAGAACCTGGTCATCGTCGGCATCCGGACCCGCGGTATATACGTCGGCAAGAGGATCGCCCGGATCATCAAGGAAATGGAGGGCGTCGAAGTGCCCGTCGGCGTCCTGGACATCACCGTTTACCGGGACGACATCGCGGCCGCAGAGATGGGCCGCATGGTCAAGAAGACGAAGATCGATTTCCAGCCGGCCAAGAAGGACGTCTTGCTCGTCGACGATGTCCTCTTCACGGGCCGGACCATCCGGGCCGCCATGGAGGGCCTCTTCGAGATGGGACGGCCGCAGACCGTCCAGCTCCTCATCCTCATCGACCGCGGCCACAGGGAGCTCCCCATCCGCGCGGACTACGTCGGCAAGGTCCTGCCCACGTCGAGACGGGAGATCGTCCAGGTCCATCTCATGGAAGTGGACGACGCGGACGAGGTCCTGATCACGGAGCCCGTGAAGCTCCGCAAATGAGGGGCCCGGCGTGGATCTGCTGATCAAAAACGGCAGGGTTGTCGACCCCATGTCCGGGACGGACGGAGGGCTGGACGTCCTAATCGTGGGCGGCAAAATCGCCGCCGTTCGAGCTGGGATCAAGGACGAAACCACCCGGACGATCGACGCGTTCGGACTTGTCGTAGCTCCAGGCTTCATCGACATGCACGTTCACCTTCGGGAACCAGGCTTCGAAGAGAAGGAGACCATCCGGACCGGCTCGCGGGCGGCGGCCCGGGGCGGCTTCACGACCGTCTGCTGCATGCCCAACACCCATCCCGTCAACGACAACCTCTCCGTCCTGGAATCCATCAAAGCAGAAGCCCGGAAGAGCGCCGCGGTCAATGTCCTGCCGATCGCGGCCGTCACCCGGGGGCTCAAAGGCGCCGAGCTGACCGATATGGCCGCCCTGGTCCGGGCCGGAGCCATCGCTTTTTCCGATGACGGCCAACCCATCGGGGACGCCCTCATCATGCGCCGCGCCCTCGAAGCCTCCCGTTCGCTGGGAACTCTCGTCATCGATCACTGCGAGGACAAAAGCCTGAGCGCGGACGGAAGCATGCACGAAGGCCGCTATTCCCGGCTCTGCGGGCTTAAGGGGATCCCGGCCGCGGCCGAGGAGATCATGGTCGCCCGCGACATCCGTTTGTCCGGGCTGACCGGCGCCCGCGTCCACATCGCCCATCTCAGCGTCAAGGACGCCGTCCGGGCGGTCGAGGAGGCCAAGAAACGGGGCGTCCAGGTCACGGCCGAAGCCACCCCCCACCACCTCCTCCTGACCGACGCCCTGCTCGAGAGGCAGGACACGAACTTCAAGATGAACCCTCCCCTGCGGTCAGCGGAAGACGTCGCAGCCCTCGTCGAGGCCGTGAAGAACGGCGTCATCGACGCGATCGCCACGGACCACGCGCCCCATACGGTCCGGGATAAGGAAGCGACTTTCGCCAAGGCCCCCTTCGGCGTCGTCGGGCTGGAAACGGCCGTTCCCCTCCTCCTCGACAGGCTCGTCCTTGGAAACATCATCTCCTTGCGAAGGTTCATCGAGCTCCTGTCGACGAATCCCGCCCGGCTTCTCGGCCTGACAAACAAGGGGAAGCTAAGCGTCGGGGCCGATGCCGACATCACCCTCCTTGACCTCGACGTCAGAACGGTCGTGGACAAGGACAAATTCGAATCCAAGAGCCGGAACAGCCCTTTTCAAGGTTGGAAGCTCACGGGAGCGGCCGTGATGACCGTCGTCGGCGGAAAGGTCGTCTTTCCTTTCCCGTCCGAGACCGGGGCGACCGGCTGATCGGACGCGCGCGGGATGCCCATGAAGCTCGAAGACCTGGAAAAGAAGATCGGCCACGCGTTCAAGGACGAGGCCCTCCTGGAAAAGGCCCTGACCCACAGCTCCTGCGCCTACGAAACGCAGGGAGACAAGGGCTCGGACAATGAACTTCTGGAGTTCCTCGGCGACTCCGTCGTCGGTCTGGCCGCCGCGGACTTCTTCTATTCCGCTTACCCGGATCTGACGGAGGGCGAGCTGTCCAAGTTCAAGTCCACCGCTACATCCACCCTCTCCCTCTCCGAACTCGCCCGAAAGCTCAAGCTGGACAAGGCCATCCTTCTGGGAAGGGGGGAAGAGAAGAGCGGCGGCCGGAAGAAAAAGACAATCTTGGCCGGTGTCTTTGAGGCCGTCGTCGGCGCCGTCTATATCGATGGCGGGTTCGAAACGGCCAAGGCTTTCATATCCCGACTCCTCTCATCCTCCTTCAAGCCCATCCGCAGGGAGTTTTTCATCAACAACTATAAGTCGGCCCTGCAGGAGATGTTCCAGAAGTCTGATCTGCTCTCTCCGACCTATGAAACCCTCACCGAAAAGGGGCCCGCCCACCAGAAGACATTCGTCGTCGAGGTGCGCCTCGGAGACAGACCCCTGGCCAAGGCCAAAGGCCGCTCCAAGAAGATCGCCGAGCAGCAAGCCGCCCGGAAAGCGCTCAAGAGTATCCTCGGCCGGAAGATGAAGGTCCTGACCCCGGAATCGTTCATCGTCGAGAAGAAGCCATGATCCTATGCGCCAAATGCAAGATCCGGGTCGCCAAACGCTCCTGTCCAGCCCTGGGGAGCTCTCTCTGCAACCTGTGCTGCGGTTTGCTCAGGGAAAAAGAACTCCATTGTCCGGCGGCCTGTCCCTTCCTCGGTCGCCATAAGCCCTACCAGGAAAAAAAGATTCTGGAAAAGAAAGCTCCCGCTCCTTCGCGGAACTCTTTTGCGGAGGACGAAATTCTCAGAGATGAAAGACTGGCCTGGCTGGTCTTCCATCTGGAAGCCCCCTTCCAAGTCTACGCAGAGCGGTCCCCTTCCCCGACGGACAAGGATGTCATTCTGGCGCTGGAGTATGCCCGGGGCAAGATCGAGAAAGGGAAGAGCCTGCTCATCCTGCCGGGAGAGAGCCTCAAGCCCAGGAACGCTCTGGGCGAGGCCGTCTATCAGGCCTCGGAGAATACGCGCTGGGAGGCCCCCGTCATCCTGGCCTCCGGCATCGAGACCTATAAGAAAGACGAGAAGCTCCGCTGCCTGGACTGGGTCATCCGCACCGTCAAATATTTCGCCCAAGATAACCCGGGCGGAAAGACCTACCTCACGAACCTCGCCGAACGCTTCGCCCGGATCGAGAGTTCATCTTCGCTTCGGTAATTTCGGGACAAATACCGATGACCCCCTTGAAAAGGGAATAATATGAGAAAACGACGCATCTCTGGAAAAATCCAAATCCAGGGAGTTGCGGATAGTGCGAAGGTCTATTTGCTCATCAGGACTTCGATGAAGCGGAGCGAGGGGACGTTGGCGCAGACGATCTTGATGACGGCCGAGATGGGGACGGCCAACACCATGCCGGGAATGCCCCACAGCCAGCCCCAGGCGATGAGGGAAAAGATGACGACGAGCGGGCTCAGCCCGAGCCCCTTCCCCATGAACCGCGGTTCGAGGACGTTGCCGACGACGTTGTCGAGGACGACGACGATAGCCAGGATCCAGAGGCACCTCCAGACGCTTCCATACTGGATGAAGGCGATCACGATGGGGACGGCCGTGGCGATCGTCGAACCGATGTTGGGAATGTAGTTCAGCAGGAAGGCCAAAAACCCGAAGACGATGGCGAAATCGACGCCGAAGAGCGCCAGGACGATCCCTACGATGAGGCCGTTAATGACGCAGAAAACGGTTTTTATGGCCAGGTACTTCTGGATCTGCCGGTCGATCTTCTCCACGACCTCATTGATCTTCCCGGCCTGATGGGGGGTGAACGACCGCTCGACCTTCCCCCGGAGCCTTCCCCGCCCGGACAGGATGAAGACGAGGAAGATGAGGACGAGAATGAGATTGGACAGGAAGCCAAAGAACGGGCCGAGGGCCGACATGGTAATGGAGGCGATCTTCCCGATATTGATGTTGCCGAGGAGGGTCGCGACATTCCACTTGGCGCCGAGAAAGTGAGAAGCTTCGAGCTGCTTGATCAGGGACTGGAATTGCTCGGTGTAATCCGGCAGCTCGGCGGCGAAGGCTTTGCCGCTCGAATAGAACACGGCGCCGAGGAGGTACATAAGCGAGAACGTCACCAGGATGATGACGATAAGGGCCACGGGCCTCGGGACCTTCCGGCGCGTCAGGAACTCCAAGGCCGGGCCGATGATATAGGAGATGAAGAGGGCCAGGAAAAAGGGAAAAAGGACGGGCCTGGCCAGCTTCAATATGACGCCGGCCAGAAAGAGGACCACGAACGCCGCTGAGAACTTCAGGAACCGGTTGTCGTCCATGTCCCTAATATTTATCACATTCCCGGGAAAAAACACAACGGCGCCGTTTCCGATCACCCCTCGAACCAGCCCTGGAATCCCGGACTCGGAACCGCGCCGTCCTTTGTTTCAAGGCCGGCGACACCGGCAACGGTTCTTGGGTCTCCCCCCCTCAGGAACGCCCTTTCAACGACTCGGCCAGGGAGCGTAGATACCGGTCTCCGATCGTCCCGGCCCCGTCCGGCAGCCGGTTCACCCCGCACAAGAACCTTCCGGCAACCCCGATATACAGGTTCTGGCCATATTTGTTCCGGACGTGGTGGCCGAGAGGGATGTCCCCGGCGGGCTGCCCGTCTTTGGCATAGAAGTCCAGGAGCTGCTTCAGTAAGGCGGCCGGGTCCCGGCCTTTGTCGGCCTCGATGAAGAAGCACTCGAACTCGCTGCCGTCGAGCTTGTAGGAAGCCATATAACCGTTGCGAAGGAACTCGAATCCCATGACGTTGCGCAGGATATATTTCTCGCTGTTGGCAATGATCCCATCCCTGGGAAAAACGGACAAGAGAGGAGGAAGCGCCCCCTTCTCCCCCGCCTTCCCGGCGACCTTTCGCCCGAACGCGTCCAGGACGGCGGGCGTTCCCTCGCCGCTATCGAAGCTCATGATCTTGACATATTCTTTCCCGGCGATGAAGTTCAGGACCTCTCCTTCGACATAGCCCAGGGTCCCGATATCCACGACCTTGTTTTCGGGGAACCGCTCGGCGCTGAAGATCCCGAAGGCGTTGGTCCCGTTTCCCATGTCGTAGATCTCGAGGGTCACGGACGCCCCGGTCCCGGCCTTTTGGAACTGGGCCACGACGAGTTCCTTGAAGTCGTAGCCGATGTAGCTCTCGGCCGCTCCGTCGATGTACTCGTAGAGGTCTTCCGGGAAGAAGCTCTCCAGCTTCTCGGAGAGCTTCCAGCCTTCGACCTCGGGAACGAGGCCGAGGAGCGCTGGGCTCCCGAGCTTCTGGGGCATCCCCGTCCAAGCCGTGCCCAGGATGAGGGCCAGGCCGGCAAGTCCAAGGGCCATCCGGGTATGTTTTTGTCCGCGGGTCTTCATGTCATGCCTCCAACGTTCGTTGCCGGACTCCACTATAGCTTCGGGCTCGATTGTTTTCAAGAGCGACATTAGGCCGCGTTTTATTGACAGGTTTTTCAATTAGGTCCATCATGGAATGGATGAACAAGGCGAGGGTCGTGATCGTCAGGTCGCGGGCGGCTGCGGCGTCCTCGGGCGACATCGACGCCGCCGGGATCCGGAGGATGTTCGAGCGCGGGGTCCGTCTTCTGACCGGGGAAAACGACCCCTATGAGGGCCTGAGGCGGTTTTTCCGGTTCGAGGACAAGGTCGGGATCAAGATCAACACCATCGGCGGAAAGAACATCAGCACCCGCCCCGGCGTTTCCCTCCCGCTCGCCTTATGGCTCGGGGAAAAGAACGTCCGGCCCGGGAACATCGTCATCTGGGACCGAACGAACCGCGAGCTCCGCGACGCGGGTTACAAGCTTTCCGAGGACAAGAGCGGCCCGAGGATCTTCGGGACGGACACCGACGGGGCCGGATACGGCGGCGATCTCGTCGTCCGGGGGAACGTGGGCAGTCTGTTCTCGACGATCCAGGAGAACTTCGTGACGGGCTCCATCAGCCTGGCCATCCTGAAGGACCACGGGCTGGCAGGCGTGACGGCCGGGATGAAGAACTACTTCGGCGCCGTCCACAATCCGAACAAGTACCACGACAGCCGTTGCGACCCCTATGTCGCCGAGGTCTTCGACACGCCGTCCATTAAGGGCAAACACCGGCTCTCCATCCTGGACTGCCTGACTGTCCAGTACCATAAGGGCCCCTCCTTCCACCCGCAGTGGGCGGAAAAGTACGGGGCGCTGGTCCTCGGGGCTGATCCCGTGGCCGCCGACGCCGTCGGCCGGCGGATCATCGAAGAGATCCGGGCAAGGAAAGGGCTTCCCTCCCTGACCGAAGAACAGAGGGAGCCGCTCTACCTTGCGACCGCCGAACGCATGGGCCTCGGAACGGCCGACCTAGAGAAGATAGAGGTCATCGAGGAGTATATTTGAAGTGAAGAGGCGCCAATTCCTCGGGAGCTCCGTTGGGACCGGCATTTTCCTGGGCACGGGCCTGCCCTCCCTCTGCTCCAGCCTGGCCGCTTTCGGGGAGAAGGCCAACCTCTCTAGAGTGGAGGCCCGCTACTATAAAAAACATTCCGACCGGGAGACGGAGTGCCTCCTCTGTCAACGCCGCTGCAAGCTCGGCGATAAAGAGAGGGGCTACTGCGGCGTCCGGGAGAACCAGGGGGGAACGTACTACACCCTGGTCTACGGGAAGGCCTGCAGCCTGAACGCCGATCCCGTTGAGAAGAAACCCTTTTTTCATTTCCTGCCGGGCACGAACGCCCTCTCCCTGGCGACGGCCGGCTGCAACGTGAACTGCAGGTTCTGTCAGAACTGGCAGATCTCCCAGGTCAGACCCGAACAGGTCGAACATTTCGACCTGCCGCCGGCCTCGGTCGCGGAGCTGGCCGAAAAGTACCGTTGTCCATCCGTTGCCTATACATACACGGAGCCCATCGTTTTCTTCGAGTATATGTACGACGCGGCCAAGGAGGCCCGGAAAAAAGGCTTGCGCAACCTCGTCGTTACCGGCGGACATGTGGAATCCGAACCGCTCCGGGACCTCGTCAAGGTCGTGGACGGCATCAAGATCGACCTCAAGGCGTTCTCGAAATCCTTCTACACCGAATACGTCCGGGGAGATCTCGATACAGTCCTCGAAGCCATCCGGATCGTCGCCAAAAGCGAGGTCTGGCTCGAGGTCGTCTACCTCATCATCCCGACCCTTAACGACAGCCCGGAGGAGATCCGGGATATGAGCCGGTGGCTGCGGGCGGAGGCCGGGCCGGACGTCCCCCTTCATTTCTCCCGCTTCCAGCCCATGTACCTTGTTAAGAACCTCCCGCCGACCCCGATTTCCACGCTGGAGAAGGCGCGCGAGACCGCCCTCGGTGAGGGCCTGCGCTTCGTTTACGTGGGCAACGTCCCGGGTCACGACGCGGAGAGCACCTCCTGCCCGAACTGCCGCAAGGTCATCATCCGGAGGATGGGCTACGAGGTCCGGGCCAATGAGATCAAGCATGGGAAATGCGGTTTCTGCGGCATTCCCATTCCCGGGATCTGGACCTGATGGCCTACGTCCCCGCGATTCTCCTTGGGTTCCTGGCGACTGCCTTCCAGATCTTTCTCATGAGGGAATTCTCCGTCCACTTCCATGGAAACGAATTGACCTTCGGGTTCGTCCTGGCCTCCTGGCTCCTATGGGGCGGCCTGGGAAGCTTGCTTGCCTCGCGCCTCAAGCCATCCGATAGAATCCTGGACAGGCTATATTACGCCGTCATCCTGCTCTTCCCGATAAGCCTTGTGATCCTGCGATTCTCGCGATTCGCTTTAGGAGTTCTTCCGGGAGAGCTCACGGGAATGGGTCCGGCCCTCCTGTTTTCCCTGGGCATCAGCCTCCTCTCCAGCCTTCCGTTGGGGGGACTCTTCGTCCTCAACGCCTGGACGCTCGGCGGGGACGTCCCGAGCGTATATCTCTTCGAATCCCTGGGGGCAGCGCTCGCGGGAATCGTCGTCGCCCTGGGTGTGGTCCCGTACGTTTCCAACTGGAAAGGCGCCTCGTTCATCGCCGCGGCAGGGGCCGTCGCCGTCTTCCTCACGTTCGGACGGAGAAAACGGCCCGCCTGGTTTCTGGCCGTCCTGGCAGGGCTGGCCGCATTCGCCTTCTTCGATCTTCCCTCCCAGAAAACCTGGTGGAAGCCTTTCGAGCTCATCCGGAGCCGGGACACTCCCTACGGGAAGCTGCAGCTGATCCGGACGGGAGACCAGATCTCCCTTTACTCGAGCGGTCTCCCCGTATTTTCGTGTCCGGACTCTGCCTCTGCCGAAGGGGCCGTCCATTTTGCCATGCTTCAGAACCCTGAGGGAAAAAACATCCTCCTCATCGGCGGGGGCGCGGGCGGCGGCCTTGGCGAGGTGCTCAAGTATCAAGGGGCTGAAGTGGACTACGTCGAGCTTGATCCGGGGATCATCCGTCTGGCGGAGGACGCCCTGCCCGAGAAAGAAAGGAAGGACCTGGGGGACGAACGGGTCCATATCTTTTTCGATGACGGCCGGGCGTTCCTTTTGAAAAGCCGAAAGGCCTACGACGCCGTCATCCTCAACCTGCCCGAGCCGGCGACCGCCCAGGTCAACAGGTTCTACACCCGGGAATTCTTCGAGCTGGCAAAATCCAGGCTTTCTGCGGGCGGAGTTTTTTCCTTCACCGTCCCCTCCTCCGAAAATTACATCGGCCCCGACCTGAGGGAGTTCCTGGCCTCACTCTACGGGACGCTGCGAACCGTTTTCCCGGAGGTCGGTATCGTCCCCGGAGATACGAACGTTTTCCTGGCTTCGACCGCCGGCCTCACTCTCGATCCCAAGGCGCTCGAAAAAAGGATCGCCGGCCTGGGCCTTAAACTGACCTCGATCAATGCCGCGCTCCTCTCTTCCAGGCTGAGTCCCCTCCGGACGGAATACCTCCTGAAAACGATCGGGGAACGGCCGGCCCGGATCAACCGGGACCTTGTCCCGGTGAGTTATTACTTCTATTCCGTTCTTTGGAGCAGTCAATTCAAAGGGCTCGAGGCGTCTTCTCTTCGGACGTTCGCCCGGCTGCCGGCCCACTGGCTCCTGGACGGGCCTCTCCTTGTTTATGCCGTCTTCCTGCTTGTCCTGGCGCTTCGCCGGAAACGGACCGCCGGAACCTTCCTGGTCCCTCTGGGAGCCATGGGTTTTACGACCATCGTCGTCGAGTTGGTCGTGGTCATCGCCTTCCAGTCCCTTTACGGATACGTCTATGGCAAGATCTCCCTCCTCCTCGCTGCTTTCATGGCCGGCCTGGCCCTCGGATCGTGGTTCGGCAGGAAAAGACCGGCCGCCTGGCGCACCGACCTTCTCATGGCCCAGACGGGATTCCTCCTCCTCATCGCCCTTCTCCGGGCAGTTCTTGGAAGGAGGCCTCCGGAGTCCCTGCTGTTCCTCTTCCTCCTCGCCCTCGGAAGCCTCGGCGGCGGGCTGTTCGTCGTTTCCAACAGGCTTCTCCTGAAGGAAAACGTGAACTACGGCCTGGGCTACGGGGTGGACCTCCTGGGATCGTTCCTAGGTGCCCTGGCGGCCTCGGCGATCATCATCCCCCTCGCGGGAATCGTGGCTCTCCTCGACGGCCTCCTCATAATGAATTTATTCGGCCTCCTTTTCGTCATCATTTCATGGAAAAGGCCCGCGAGTCCCGCTTGATCCGGAATGCCCCGACATGCAACTTTGTCGGGGCCCGGGGAATTCTATATAATATTGCTGAAGGTATGAACATTGAGAAACGGATTCTTGCCCGAAGAGGGAGGCCGCGGACTTTTAGGTAAGAAGCGGATGGCGATCTTTGCCGTCTCGCTGGTCCTCCACTCCTTCCTGGTCTACGGGCTCTACCACGCCCGCCTGACGGTGAAGGTCTTTTCCGTCCGGTCGGACGTCCGGGACGTCCTTCTCGTTCCCCCGGTCACGCTGACCTTCCCGGAGCCCTTTGAAAAATACATCCAGAACTCCCCTTCTTCAGGCGAACCTTTCAGTCTGGGGTCAGACCGGGACCGTCCGGGCCGGGCAAAAAAAAGGGGCTTACCCGAGGGGAACGCCGCGAACGGCCCCGAGCCCGGTCCGGAAGCCGGCCTTGCGCCGGAGAACCTCATGAAGAATCAGCCGGGCGCGCCTCCGTCCTTAGGGCCCTCCCTCAGGGGCGATTTGGCCCTGGGTTCCAGATACGCGGAACAAGAGGACGGAAAGCTCAGAATCAACCTCTTGGCCATTCCGGACCACATCGTGGAGGCTCCGCTCGGTTTTGAGAACGGAAAGGAAGGCCGCCGTTCCTTCCTGAGATACGTCCGGCCCAACCGCTTTGGGACGGGTGCCGGAACCGGAGGCGTCGCCTCGGGAGGCGCCTCGGGCGGCACGGGAGCGGGGAGCGGAGGCCAACGGGCCGGCGCGACGTTCCAGTCCCCCGGCTACGACATCTCGCCCTGGGCCGAAAAAGTGATCGACATCGTCCAGCTCAACTGGAAGATCCCGGACGTCCGGAACATCCTGGAGAAGAGCGAGGTTCGCATCTCGGTAACTATCGAGAAGAACGGGACTTTTTCCGCGTTCGATATTGCCGGCGGCGTGAACTTGGAGATCTTCAACGCGGCCGCCGCCAACGCCCTGAGATCGAGCTCCCCCCTTCCCCCGCTTCCCGGAGATTTTCCCGCCTCCAATCTCAACGCCCTCTTCGTGTTCACCTATCATGATTAAAAGAACATTCGCGGCCGGGCTCGTTCTCCTCGTTCTCGCCCCGGACCTTTCCGCCGACTGGAAACAGGAGGTCTTTGGTTATTTAAGCCCGCGAAGGGACTATCCGGCCGCCCGGGCCTACCTCCGGGAGAACTACGCCAGGATCGACCCCCTGGAAAAGTCAAACGCCCTTGGATTTATCGCTTATCTGGCCCGCATGACCGGCGACGGCCGGGACGAACAGGACCGGATCGTCGAGTATTTCGAGACCTATGGAGATACGGACCCCGCCTTCGACCTTCCGGACGAGCTTCTGAGGCGTGATTTCGTGATGTTTTGGGCAAAGTGGAAGTCCACCTATCCCCTTGTCACGGGCCTCGTCTTCCTCGAACGGGCCGGCGAGAGCAACCCGTCTCCCCCGGCGAGGCTGGAGGTCGGGCTCGAGCTCCTCAACGGCGCCTATTACAAAGTATCCGTTTCGAACCGCGTCCTCGAGGGCGGCCTCTGGCAGCAGGGGTTCCACATCCTGAAGCTTCCGTTCTCAGGGGGCTACGATAGGCCGGGAAGCCTGGAGTTCGACCTGGACCTCAAGACCGGCGGGATGATCGTCAGGAAGCGTATCACGGTCGAGGTCGACGTCCGCGCCACGGGACCGACCGCTGCCCTGCCCCCTGTCCAGGCCGCCGTTCCGGGCCGGCTGCCTCCCCCCAGGCTCGTCGAGGGCGAGGTCTCGCTCTATATCGGCGACAAGCTGATCCTCAAGAGCAAGAAGCTCTCGTCCAAGACCGCCCCTATAAAGTTCAAGATCCCGGGGCCTTCTGCCGCCGGGACGAAGCCCTATCTCGCGCCCAAAAAGGACTATCCCATGTTGAACACCGTCTCGATCCTCGATGCCGTCGCCTTGGCCTACCAGACCGTGAAGGACCTCATCAAGAAAAAGAAGGCGGGACCGGCTTCCCCCCCGGCCTACCAGAAGACCCAGCAGCTCGCCTTCTCTTTTGCCCGGGAGGGCCCGGACAGCGGAGAGGTCGTATACAGGGGCTACGCATCCATCAAGCCCGCCGCCGCAACCGTCTTACGAGATTAACCCCCCCGCCGCTTGTCGACGAAATATCCTTTTGACATTCTCCCTGCTTTTGTTATATCTTAGGCATCAGATATCCTATGGTTCGTGGGAATAATGAATCGATGCTTCGGCCCCGGAAAGAGAGAGGTTCGACATGTCCGATAAGGGGATAGAAAGACGTTTATGCCAGCGTTTTAAGATCCCCGGCGCAACCATCTCCTACACGAGGCAGAAGCTCCTTTTCTCCCCCAAAGGCTTCAACGAAGAGTTCTGCCCCGTCCTGGACATCAGCCGGGGGGGCGTCCGTTTCCTGACCCAAAAACCCCTGAAGTTCAAGGCGAAGGTCGTCCTCCAGATCTCCGTCCCCGGCGAACGCATCCCCCTGAGCCTCAAGGGCCATATCCGCTGGTCCTCGTTCAATCCCGGCAAGAGCTACAAATACCAGGCCGGCGTCCAGTTCAACGCCTACGGGGAAAAGAAGGACCAGAACTATCCCGGCTCGCTGGTGAAGATCATCGCCCTCGAGCAGAAGTTCATCGAGCCCGGCGAGGTCGACAGCCCCGGGAATAAGAGCGAGTTCAGTATCTAGCGGGAGATTCCCGGCTTCGCCGTCCTGTCCCCTTCGACGACCACCTGGGAGTAGTCCGCGACCTGGAGAAGGAGCTTCCGGATGGCCTGCAGCAGCCCCAGGCGGTTCTGACGCACTTTCTTGTCTTCGGCCATGACCAGGACCTTGTCGAAGAAGGCGTTGAGCAGGGGCTGGACCTTGAAAATGATGCTCTGGGCGCGGGTGAAGTCCCCCTTCTCGATCATCGGCTTGACGTTGTCGCTGATGATGGTGAACGTCGAGTGGAGGTCCCTCTCCTCCTTCTCGAGGAAGAGCTCCGGATTGACCTTGCAGGCCGGCACGTCCTTTAGGATGTTGTTGATCCGCTTAGCCATGAGGATGAACGGCTCGAAATTGGGGCCCGTGCCGAGCACTGCCAACGCTTTCACCCTAAGAAAAGCGTCGTAAATATACTCTATCCCTGGTCCGAGAGCGGCATTGATGTGGTCATAGCGGAAGCCCTGCCTCTCGAATATGAAGCGCAGACGGCCCGCGAAAAAGTCCAGGCAGGAGTCTTTGACCTCTTTTGCCGGCTTGGACAATCTGTCCCCGTAAATGGAAATGACCTTGTCGATGAGGAGGAGAAACGAAAGGCTGAGCTTCTTGTCGAGGATGATCTTCGCGACCCCGTGGGTGTTGCGGCGCAGCCCAAAGGGATCGCTTGAGCCGGAGACCTGGACGCCGACTCCGAGGACACCCACGATGGAGTCGATCTTGTCGGCCAGCGAGACCAAGGCCCCGGTCAGGGAGGACGGCGAGTCGTCCTCGAGGCCCGCGGGCTGATAATGCTCATAAAGGGCCTGGCATACGGCCGCCGGATACCCTTCGACCTTGGCATACAGCCCTCCCATTTTCCCTTGGAGGGACGGGAACTCCTTGACCATTTCGGTTATGAGATCAGCCTTGCAGAGGCCGGCCGCCTCGACGGCCTCTTTCTTGACCTTGGCGGCGTCGGTCCTATCGCTGAGGTAGCCGACGATCTTCTTCAGCCTTTGGGCCTTGTCGTCGTATGTCCCCAGTTTCTCATGGAAGACGATGTTCTTAAGGCCGGCGGCCCTCTCCGCCAGGGGCTTCTTGACATCCTGCTGCCAGAAGAACCGGGCGTCCTCGAGCCTCGCCTTGAGGACGCGCTCGTTGCCTTTGCGGATCAGGGACTTGGAGTCCTTGAAGGCGTCGGCCACGCCCAGGAAACAAGGCAGCTGTTTCTTGTCCTTGACGACGGAGAAAAGCTTCTGGCCCTCCCGCATGGCGGTGGCCAGAACCTCGATGGGCAGGCTCAGGTATTTTTCGGGAAAGGCGCCGAGGATGACACAGGGATATTCGACGTTATAGCTGAGCCTCTCGAGGAGGTCGTCATCCGCGTAGATCCGGGCCTTGAGGGAAGCGAGCCTTTCCTCGATCTGGCCCAGGATCATCTTCCGCCGCTCCCCGGGGTCTACGAACACCTTGGCCTTTTTCAACTGGTCCCGGTAGTCCTGGAAGCCCTTGACCTTGAGCGGCTGAGGGCTGTAAATGGGATGTCCGGACGTCGTGTCGTTGGAATCCATCCCCTCCAGGCTGAAGGGCAGGACCTTCCCGTCGCAGAGGCAAAGGATGTTCTTGATGGGCCTCGAGAACTTGAAGGGGCCCTCCCTCCAGCGCATCGTCTTGGGAAAGGAGATCGAGGCGATGACGGCGGGGACGAAGGCCGCGAGGACCTCCTGGGCCGGTTTCCCCTTGTTGACCTTCCGCGTCCCCATGTATTCTCCCCTGGGGGTTTGGATGATCTCGAGCGATTCGACCGCGACCCCCTGGGCCTTGGCGAACCCCCTGGCGGCCGGAGAAAAGGTCCCGTCCGGCAGAGTACCCACCGATTTGGGCGGCCCCGTAACGACGCTCGCGCGATCCTCCTGCCCGGCGGCGGCGTCCGCCCGAACGACGAGCCTCCGGCAGGTGCCGAGGGCCTCGAGCGCCTGGACGGCGATACCGGCGCTCTTGAACTCAGCCCGGAACTTCTCGTCCAACTGCTCCAGGGCGGTCTTGACGTGGGAGGCCGGCAGTTCTTCTGTCAGGATCTCTAAAAGGAATTCCATCAGGAGCCCCTCCCCGAAGCCGTGAATCTTTGGGCGATCTCGTTGACCTGGGCCCGGATCCGGGCGATCATTTTCACCCTCTCGGTGACGCTGACGGCCCCCCGGGCGTCGAGCAGGTTGAAAAAGTGGGAGCACTTAAGGCACATGTCGTAAGCCGGAAGGAGCAGGCCCTTCCCGATGAGCGAAGCCGCTTCCTTCTCGCATGCCTGGAAGAACGTGCGGAGCATCGCGGTGTCGGCCGCGTTGAAGTTGTACTCGGAGAATTCCTTCTCTTCGCTGCGGCGCAGGTCGCGATAGGTCACGTCCTTCGACCAATCAAGGTCATAGATGTCATCCTTCTGCTCGAGGAACATCTCCAGCCGCTCCAGACCGTAGGTGATCTCGGCTGGGACCGGCGAGAGCTCGATGCCGCCGGCCTGCTGGAAGTACGTGAACTGGGAGATCTCCAGCCCATCGAGCATGACCTGCCAGCCGACGCCCCAGGCGCCGATCGTCGGCGACTCCCAGTCATCCTCGTCGAAGCGCAGGTCGTGGTCCTGGAGGACGATTCCGAGCGAGGAAAGGCTTTGGACATAGATTCTCTGGATGTCCCCCGGAGCGGGTTTCATGATGACCTGGTACTGGAAGTGCTTCTGGACGCGGTGAGGGTTCTCCCCGTAGCGGCCGTCCGTGGGCCGGCGGGCCGGTTGAACGTAAGCGGTCTTCCAGGGTTTCTTGCCTAGGACACGGAAGAACGTGTCCGGAGTCATGGTCCCGGCTCCCACCTCCAGGTCATAGGTCGGGGCGAGATAGCACCCCTGGCCCGCCCAGTAGGCATGCAGCTTCAGGATGAGGTCTTGGAGGGCCATTTATTTCTTTTCCCATTTCAGGACGGGATTGCGGGCGGCCGCCGTCTCGTCCAGGCGCCGGACGTAGGTGTCATGTGGGGCCGCGTGGAGCGTTTCCGGGTCTTCCCTGGCCTCCCTGGCGATCGTCTTCATGGCGTCGATGAAAAGGTCCAGGTCGCGCTTGCTCTCCGTCTCGGTGGGCTCGATCATAAGCGCCCCGTGGACGATGAGCGGGAAGGACATGGTCGGCGGATGAAGCCCGTAGTCGATCAGCCTTTTGGCGATATCGAGGTTGGAAACCCCGAACTCCTTCTGATACTTATCCGAAAAGACGCATTCATGGAGCGTCGGGGCCGCGTATTTCAGGTGGAACTCACCTTCCAGGCTTTTCCGGATGTAGTTGGCGTTGAGGACCGCCGTCTCGGCCATCTCCCGGACGCCCTCAGGCCCGAGGTTCAGGATGTAGGCCAGGGCCCTGAGAATGACCAGGAAGTTTCCATAAAAGCTCCGGACGCGCCCGATCGTCTTCGGCCTGCCGGAGTCGAAGAAAAGCTTCCCTTCCTTCTCCCCGATCACAGGGACCGGGAGGTAAGGCGCAAGGGCCTTCTTCACGCCGACCGGACCGGAACCGGGGCCTCCCCCGCCGTGCGGGGTCGAGAACGTCTTGTGGAGGTTGAGGTGGAGGACATCGACCCCCATGTCGCCAGGCCGGACGATCCCGGTCAGGGCGTTCATGTTGGCCCCGTCCATATAGAGGAACCCTCCCTTCGAATGGACGATGTCGGCGATCCGGCAGATGTCGGATTCAAAGACGCCCAGCGTATTGGGATTGGTGACCATCAAGGCGGCCACGTCTTCGTTCATGGCCGCGGCCAGCCCTTCGAGGTCGATCATGCCGTTCTCGTTCGACTTGATCTCCTTGACCGTGTATCCGCAGATGTGGGCGCTCGAGGGGTTTGTCCCGTGGGCCGAATCCGGGATGAGGACGTATTTCCGGGGGTCCCCCCGGTCCTCGAGGGCGGCCCGGATGAGCATCATGCCCGTTAGCTCGCCATGGGCCCCGGCGGCCGGCTGGAGGCTGAAGGCGTCCATGCCGGCGATCTCGCAGAGAAGATCCTCCGTCTGTTTGAGAACGCGGAGGCTGCCCTGGACGACATCCTGGGGGGCGTTTGGGTGCGCGCCCGTGAAGGCCGGCAGGGAGGCCACCTTCTCATTGACCTTGGGGTTGTATTTCATGGTGCAGGAGCCCAAAGGATAGATCCCCAAGTCCACGCAATAATTCGTCTGGGACAAGCGGGTAAAGTGGCGGGTGACCTCTACTTCGGAGAGCTCGGGAAACCCGTCGATCTCCTTCCGAACGGGCAGGCCGCCGAAGATATCCTTTTTTTCGGGGACATCCAGCTCGGGCATCCGGACGGCCCTTTTTCCATGAGAGCTGATCTCAAAGGCCAGGGGTTCGCGCATCTTGCGGATCATCGGACGACCTCCTGCAAGGACCCCGCCAGTCTATCGATATCTTCCTTCATGTGTTTGTCTGTGACGCAGACCAGGCCGCAGTTCGCGAGTTCCGGGAAGCTCTCCCCAAGCCCAAGCCCGGCCAGGATGCCCACGTCCTTGAGCGCCTTTTCCACCGAAGCCCAGGGCTTCGGGAGCTCGATGACGAATTCGTTGAAGTGCGGCCCGGCGAACTTCCGCCGGACGCCGGGGACCCTTGTCAGCGCGTCCAGGGCGTATCCCGCTTTCTGGACGTTCTGCCAGGCCATTTCCCTGAGCCCGTCCTTGCCCAGACTTTCCAGGAACATCGTCGCCCGAAGAGCACAGAGGGCTTGGTTGGTGCAGATGTTGGAAGTGGCCTTCTCCCGGCGGATATGCTGCTCCCGCGTGGCCAGGGTCAGAACGAAACCGCGGTTGCCGTCGACATCGGTCGTCTGGCCGGCGATTCTGCCCGGCAGCTGGCGGACGAAGTCCTTCATGCAGGCCATGAACCCGAGGTAGGGACCTCCGAAGCTCAGGGGAATGCCGAAGGACTGGGCCTCGCCGGTGACGATGTCCGCGCCCATCTTTCCGGGGGCCTCGAGGATGCCGAGCGACATGGCCTCGGCCACGACGACGGCCAGCAGGGCCTGACGGCCATGGGCAAGGTCCGCAACGGTCCGGACGTCCTCGCAGACGCCGAAGTAATTGGGCGATTGGAGGATGACCGCTCCGGTCTCCGAGTCGAGCATCCGGGCGAGGGCGTCCTTGTCCAGTCCCCCCTTAATGTCATAGGGGACCTCTTCCATCCGGACCCCGAGGTTCCTGATGTATGTCCGGATGACGCTTCGGTATTCCGGGTGGAGGGTCCGCGCGACCAGGACCTTGGGTTTGTTCTTCAAGCGCTGGGCCATCAGGACGGCTTCGGCCGCTCCGGTGGCGCCATCATAGAGGGACGCGTTGGCGATGTCCATCCCCGTAAGCTGGCAAACGAGCGTCTGGAACTCGAAGATGGCTTGGAGCGTCCCCTGGCTCACCTCGGGCTGGTAGGGAGTGTAGGGGCTTACGAACTCCCCCCTGGAGCTCAGGTAGTCCACGACCGAGGGGATGAAGTGGTCGTAGGCTCCGCCGCCAAGGAATGAGAGGTAATTCGAATAGGTGTTCAGCCCGCCGAGCCCGGCGAAATGCCGGACGAGCACAGGCTCCGGTTCCGGCCCGGGAAGGTCGAGCGCTCTTTTGAGCCGCACCCCTTCCGGGATGCAGCCAAAAAGCTCGTCGGTTGAAGAGACACCGATCGCGGCCAGCATCTCCTTACGGTCCCTGTCGCTCAAAGAAACATAGCTCATTGAAAAACCCCTATGACAGGAGGACGGCGGAGGCTCAGGCCTCCAGACCCTCCAGGTATTTCTCGTAATCGGAAACGGTCATCAGCGCCTCGACCGCTCCCTTGTCCTTGACCTTCAGCCGGACGATCCAGCCTTTGCCGTGCGGGTCTTTGTTGACGAGGTCGGCGGTCTTGTTGAGCTCCTCGTTGACGGCGACGACCTCTCCTGCGACCGGGGAATAGACGTCGGAAACGGACTTGACGGACTCGATGACGCCTACGGCCTGGTGGACCTCCAGAGCCTTCCCGACCTCGGGAAGCTCCACATAGATGATGTCGCCGAGCTGCTTCTGGGCGAAGTCCGTGACGCCGATAACGGCTTCATCGCCTTCGAGCTTGATCCACTCGTGTTCCTTCGTGTAGCGAAAATCGTTCGGATACATCCAAGCCTCCTGTTGATCTTGTTCTTATATCGCGAATACCCCGCGGTCTCTCGCGGTTCCTTTCGGGCTAATTCTTTTCCCTTTTGTA